>Ga0325411_1000271_pt1 | contig 52662 bp, 23 predicted proteins | sample PopdelMetagenome_13_FD_206181 | JGI IMG/M metagenome (GOLD analysis project Ga0325411, IMG submission 206181) | Populus deltoides microbial communities from Bellville, Georgia, United States - Xylem-PdIQD-R4 | ecosystem: Host-associated > Plants > Phyllosphere > Stem > Wood/Secondary xylem... | reverse complement strand
CCACTTGTGGTCCCTTCATCCGCTTAGGTTTGTACATATAGTGACACAGAGCAGGCTTATAATGAACATTTGCTCGAAAGATGGATCAAATGTGACTAAAAATTAAAAGTGTGAGGGTTTTTGTGCCCAAAATTTAAACATAGGAATTGATCGGTCAAGTTAAAAAACTTGAGGGACCACAATGATGAATTTACTAAATAAGAAAAAAAATTGGTTTTGGTGGCACTCTAATCACCTATACGAGCATAGTTTTAAAACCCAAAACCCTGCTCAGTTTGGCAGGTCAATCCGAGACTGGAATCGGGTTGAGTTAAAGAAAAAATAAGAAAAGAAAAATCTTGATGTGACCCTGCTAGTTTGATGGGTTGACTCGACAAGATCCAGTTAAAAATTCAGTTCCAACTCGTTGATCTTTGCTTTTTTACTAAAATAATATTATTTTAATTTTTTTAAAAAAATTTAATCTGAATAATCCAGTGACCTAATTAAAACTTGAAATTCGAACCTTAAACTATACCGAGTCTAAAATAAATGATTATGAGCAATAGTGTTTCGGAAATATCTTCGTGGCCGAATTAAAAAAAAAAAAGAACATTTGTATCTCTCTTGTGTCCAACGTCCTCTGTGGGTCTAGCTTAGGTGGCAAATCTATGGTGCAAATAATTTTACCAGAAAAATAGTACCATGTCCGTTGGACCCAGCTTGTTTTTGTTGTTTAGCGCTAAAACAAGGATTAAAAAAAAATGAGCATGTTTTTTTTAAAAAAAAACAAAACAAAACTGGTAAATTGAAATAATTTTAAAAAAATAATAAAATAACATAGTGTCTATTTATCTAGATCAAAAATTATAACATTTAAATTTATTATCATTCAAAAACATGACATTTTAAAAAAATTATGAAAAAAATTACAAAAATAATGATAAAAAAATTATAAATGAGAGATAAAAAAATAAAAAAACTTCGGAAACACAACAAAACTTCAATTACAGCACTAATAATAACAGAAAGAATTCAACAACATCAAAATAAATCATCAACTATGACTGATATGCATCATACTTGTCATCTAAAAATATCAATCGGCTTACTGACGTTTAACTATAAGTGTGGCCCATCCTATCATTATTGATGATTTTTTATGGGTTATTTGATTTATCTCATTTGAATTTTATTTATAATACTAATAATGTAATAACCAAAGTTTGGTTGTGCTTTAAAATCTCTTTCTTTCCTTTTTTTTATTTTTTTATTTTTGTTTATCTTTCTCTTCTCATCATAATTTGTGCAGCTTATTTCACTTTTTAATGTCATGAATCACAATAGGCAAAAACAACCAAGACACAAGCTGCTGTTTTTGCATGAGATGGCAAGCATGCAATCATTTATGACACACGTGTACATGATGATCGGTTCTGATTTTGTAGTACATTTCATATGCGTATGGTTTTTCTTCTATAGCTGGCCTCGTATCTATTTGTGAATTTGCATGTCTGCCACGTGTCGCAGGTACTTGCTATACGGAGTGTCTGTAAGTCTGTAGCTCCAGCCACGAACAAGTTGTTTTTCTTTCTTAAAAACAAAATTAGCAATATCGAGTTTATCAAGTGGGCTCCACAACATCCATGGCAGTGTCTTATCCAACAAACATGGGCCCCACCTTGAAGTACCAGTTCAGTTCTCCGTGATTGGTGGTTATCGGATATCTTGAACAGAAATAGAAATACTGAAGGAAGTAAATAAACTTAAAATATGTATTTTATGCATGAATTAATTAATATATGACTTGAAGAATAATTTTCAGTTTTAAAAAAAGATTGAAATCTATATTTTTAACGTTAACTTGGACATAAATATGATAAAAAAGTGAATCAGATAAATTAATAGTAAAAATGATAAAAAAAAAAAAATTAGTTAGAGCATCTCCAACTTGAAATACAAATGAAGAGGCAAATTAAAAATCATGCCCTTTTAACTTTTGTTCTCTTATTTGACCAATCCAACAGAGATGGCAAAAGAAAAGGCAAAATAGTTTTTTAATTTAGAAAGCGGTATTTCTACAGTTTTCTGTAAAATAGCTAAAATTTTATTAACGTTGCCAATGACTATTTTTATAGCCGTTGGTCAATAATATTTGTTTGTTCTTTAAAAGCAAGGAAAGGAAAGAAACTTGGTTTTTTTAAATCTTGTATTGTGTCTTACTTTTCTTTTAAATTTAGAAAAACAAGAATCAATTATTCTCTAGTTAATTAATAACATCGGTTGGGTCAATTAGCTGAAATTAAAAGGTATGTTTATTTAAAAGCTTTTATATTTACTCTTTAATATCTCTTAATTTTGTAGATCTTTTGTTGTTAATTTAATATTTGTTATGATTTTTATTTCTTTATTATTTTATGTTTTTGATATGGGTTAAGGAAAATAATTTTTTATTTATGTTGTTATCTTTGATAAAATTAAAATGAATTAATAATGGTAGCTGATATTGATAAAAATATAGAGTGACATATTTAAAATTTATTTTTGATTGTTTGTTTTAATTTGAGGTTAATTATATTTTGTCTTATTGAAAATACAATTAAACCAGTATATCAATCCTCTCTTAGTTCCAAAAAATAGTCAAATTGTAATGTTAGAACAAGTAGGATGCAATGCTTGTTATTAATTCACATGTATGTAAACTACAAAATTGCTAGACATTGAATGTGCACCTCTTTTACAATCTCTTATAAGGTTTTAACTTGAGGTTTTTTTAATGTGGATGGATTCAAATTTTCCAAGCTCTTTCACCAACTTTCTTATGAGTGAGTCAGAAGATATTCTCTCTCAATCAAGTGATTCTAATCAATTAATTGATGACTTAACATACTCGAATTTAAATGTCCATACAATAAAAAAATCACAAAGAAGTAAAAACTTCTCACCAGAAGAAGATTGTTTACTTGTCTCTGCATGGCTAAATACAAGCAAAGATCCAATTACAGGAGTTGAACAACAAACAAAACAGTTCTAGGCTTGAATACATGCTTACTTTGTAGAGAATGGAAGAAACTTGAATAATCGTTACCAAATAAGCATCTCAAATAGATGACAAGAAATAAATAGAGAAGACGGTAAATTTGTTGGATTTATTACTCAAATTGAAAATCATCAGCAAAGTGGAATGATCGAAGAATCAAGGGTAATTTTAATATTCGTTTTCATGTTAAATTGTTTAACATATATTTTAACATTATTTAATTTCTCTAATTTTTTACTTACTGGATTAATGATGCTCGACAAATGTATGATTCTTTTGTTGGCAAACGATTTCAACTAGAACATTGTTGGGTTTCTTAAGAAAAGAACCCAAATGGCAATTTGAGCGTGCAAGTCAACATCAAAGGTCAAACAAGAAACAAAAAAGTTATGTCAATGCAAGTTCGACTTCATCAGCTCCATCTACCCCTGATTCTGTTAGTTTATGAGAAGATAGTGAACCGTTGATTTATCAAGATAGACCAATTGGTTAGAAGGCTGCAAAGGAACGACTTAAACGTAAATAAGGAAAAGATAAAGTTGGGGAGACAACTGTAACAAATCTTTTACAACAATTCAGGGATACTCTAGTTGAAATTGAGGATCAGAAAAAACAAGACAGAAAAATTATGTTAGAGCAACAAGCTATGATGATTCAACAAAGTCAAGAGAAACAAGAATTGGACATGATTGAGAAAGAAGAACAAATTATGAAAATGGATATTTCTAATTTGGATCCAATTTCTGCAGCGTATTTCCAAAATAGAAAGTTAGAAATTATGCAAAAGAGGGGTTTTAATTTTTAATTAACTAGATTTATTTATTGTTTAATGTAATGTATTTTTTATTAAATATTTAAAAATTTATTGGTTATTTTAAATATATTGTTATAAAAGTGGTATCAATTCATAATACTTTTTTGAAGTTCTTCTAACACTTAACAACAATAAGTAGGATTAATTAACTTAAAAGATAACAACTATAATGAAAAACAACAATAAGTAGGATTAATTAACTTAAAAGACAACAACCATACTGAAAAACAACAATAAGTAGGATTAATTAACTTAAAAGACAACAACCATAATGAAAAAAAACATAAAAAACTTGAAAATTATGATGACATAAGAAGTTCAAAGCTAATGATTCTACTCGTTACCATATTGTTCCCATAAATGTTCAACCAAATCTTCTTGTAGTTGAGAGCTAGTTGCTCTATCCCTGATTCGATTATGAGTTTGAAGAAAATCATGTAGTTCTGGTATTTCACCATGTGACACTGATATAAAAGAATTGACTTCACGTTCATGGTCAAATCCAAGGTTCATTGCTCCTTCATCTTCAATAATCATATTATGCATTATTATGCAAGCTTTCATAATATTTGCAAGCGTTTCTTCATCCCAGTATCGAACAGGTCCACGTACAATTGCAAAACGAGATTGGAGCACTCCAAATGCCCGCTCTACATCCTTTCTTGCAGACTCTTGCTTACTTGCAAAATATTTTCTCTTTGCTCCTAATGGCCTTGGGATTGTCTTAACAAAAGTTGACCAATTAGGATAAATCCCATCTGCTAAATAGTATCCCATTGTATATTCATGCCCATTAATTGTATAATTGACAGGAGCAGTACGACCTTCAGCAAGTGCAGCGAAGATAGGTGACCGATCAAGAACATTAATATCATTTAATGATCCAGGCATTCCAAAAAAGGCATGCCATATCCAAAGATCTTGTGAAGCCACCGCCTCTAGAATTATAGTTGGTTCACGACAATGACCAGTATACATCCCATGCCATGCAATTGGGCATTTCTCCCATTTCCAATGCATACAATCAATGCTCCCTAACATCCCTGGAAATCCACGCTGCTCTCCAATTGATAATAATCGACAAACATCGGCCTCGTTTGGTGCTCTTAGATACCAATCACCAAAAACTTCTACGATTGCTTTGACGAAAGCTCTAAGACTTTCTATCGCAGTGCTTTCTCCAATTTGAAGATATTCATCAGTAAGATCTGCAGGAATACCATATGCAAGTATTCTGTGAGCTGCAGTTACCTTTTGAAGACAAGATAAACCAAGAACACCGAGAGCATCTGTCCTTTGTTTGAAATATGGATTATGAGCTTCCACTGCATTTGCAATCCGAAGAAAAAGACGACGACTCATCCTAAATCTTCTTCGAAATTGAGTTTCAGTGAATTTAGGATTTTCAGCAAAATAATCATTATATAACCTCAACTCACCTTCCTTTCTATTACGATTGACAATATTGTGGCCAAGAATAGAGCCACGATATCCTGTTCTCCGCCCTTGATTATTCGATTCTTCTTTAGCAACCACAGCAGCAACAACTTAAAAAGCAAACACAGGAGTGTCATCATCAAAATCAAAAGCATCATAAAAATTAAAATTAGAATGATTCATGATGAATTTTAATGAAATATATTTTTGATTGGAGAGAAAAAAATGGAATGATGAGAAAAAATGTTAAGGTATATGAGAATATTTATAGATGGATTATTTTTTCAAATTTTAAAATCTTAGAATGTTGATAGTTATTTTTTAAATTTAAAATGTTGGCAGTCATTTTTTCAAAATTTGAAATTTTAAAATTTAAAATGGTGGCGGTCATTTTTTCAAAGCATGAATTTTTTTAAAAAATTTAAAATCAAAATTTAAAATATTGGCGGTTTTTTTCAAAGTTTGAATTTGAATTTACTTTTAAAAAATTAAATTTTTAACAGTAACATATAAAACTGAAAATTAAAAATATTCATATAAATAAATTTTAAGTTTAATTTTAAATTATATCTTTTAACTTTCATATTATTTCATTAAATTTTATATTATTTTTATAAATTACTTATATTAATTATATAATTAATAACATCATAATTATATTATATATAAAATATCTAAATTAGTTATATAATTATATAAAAATAAATTTAATATAAAATATATTAAAATATAAATGGCTTTTCTAAATAGCTTTTTACCATTGGAAAGCACATAATCAAAAAAGTTATATTTATACTATTCAAAAAGCCATTTTATCAATTTAACTTTTCAATTTAGCTTTTTGCATTGGAGATGCTCTTATAGTGAGAGTATCCTATTCAACCAGCTAAATGGAGCAATTTTAAAATGCAATTTGATTAGACTAAAAAAAAATACTTTGTTGTTAAAATTAAAAGAAACAATAATATGATAATTGTCACAAATGATATCTCGACAAGCTATATATATAAAAAATACAAATAAAAAATAGTTATCAACGAATTAGGTGTAAAATAAATACAAATAAAATAAAGAGATACCGTCTAATTTTATGGTAATTGGGAAGCTAAGCGTAAATACAATACAAATACAAAATACAATTATTATCTAATTTTATGATAACTAACTGATCTTTAAAGATTCTAAGTAAAGGATTGGTTATGCTAAATAGAAAATTAAATCGCTTTAAAACATCTTATTATGAGTTGCTTTTTGTTTGTTCTTAATAATAAAAATATACATGCTATGATTACAATTTGCTTAAATTGATATGCCTGTTATTATTTTCATAGGTTAACGACTATTGAGACTAACAAATTTGATTTGAAATCCACATTCGGCAACTTAGTGAGCGTTTGGAAATGCAATTGTACTCGTGTTTTTAAAAACTTTAAATTTGTTTTTGCTAAAAATTAATTTTTTATGTGTTTTGGATCGTTTTAATGCACTGATCTCAAAAATTATTTAAAAAAACAAAAAAAAAATCATTTTAATGCATTTCGGCACGAAAAGCACTTTAAAAAGTAACCGCAACCACACTCACTTTAAAAAGCAACCGCAACCACACTCCCAAACATGCCTATGTGTTTTGTGAAAATTGTGGTTGAGGTTTATGTGCAGCAAAAAACATGTATAAAATGTTTGGTTGTGGTTGTTTTTCAAAAGTGTTTTTTACTTGAAAATGTATCAAAATAATTTTTTTATTTTTTAAAAATTATTTTTGATATCAACGCATCAAAATGATATGAAAATACAAAAAAAAAATTAATTTGAGGTAAAGAAAAAAATAAAAAATTTTCAAATTTTGAAAAAAATGCTTTTGAAACGCAAAAACAAATAGAGTTTTATGAAACTCGGTTAAAAAAGCATGTAAAAACTGCTTCATAACAACTGCGTTTCAAACTTAATTTTTTGATGGGCCCCACAATATATTAATTTCCCATATTGCACCTCGTGTTATCCCTTTTCATAACACTTTCAACCCTTTCACATTTTTTCTTTCTTTCTATTTGGAGAAAAGCTTTCAAAACATACCTTAATATAAGGGGTGATCATCCTTGTCTAGGTTATTGTCCAAGAAATAGTTATGGCTCAAAGAGAGATGGTAATGACTATATTGTTGTTTGTGAATGATAGATCAAATATGGTCATTTTTCATCTTAAATCCAAATATGTTCATGTTTATAAATCAACCTTTTTAAAAAATTATTCATTATTTAGAAAAACTATAAGGTTAACCATAGTGAAGAAGTGGTGGGATCATGACCCAAATGTATATCATTTATCATTATTTAAAATATCAAATTATTCGATTCTATTTTGAGCATTATTTTAAGCAAATTTCCCCTTTCAAGATTCGTTAGAAGTGAAAGGGTAATTTTAGGGTTTAAACGAGGGATTATCAAGATTTTAACCTTTTAAGGTTTATTGAGGGTAATGGATATGCTTTGAGATTAAAAAAAAAAGAGATAATATGGACTTTACTCTTTTAGGATTGGAAGATAAGAATTTAGGATTTGTGAAAACAAAGATTCCCCCTAGTGTTTGCATAACATATTTTGAAATTTGGCTAATTTTTCAAATGTTACTTTTACATAAATATATCTTGATTTTAACACAATAATTGAACTTATAAAAAAAGAACTCAATTCAAAAATATGATATAATCCCAAAACATATGAAAAATAAAACCAAGAAAAATAAGGTTTCGATGACTTTGTTCACAAATTCAGTAACATAACAGGTGACAATGCAATGCTTCCTTATTCCATTTTACCATGTCTAATATTTACAACTTAGTAATATCCAGATGCCTCTTGCATCATCCATACCGATCACTCATCCTCATCAATCACTTACCATGTCAGTGATGAATTGGTATTGATATAGTATGTACCATTATTCTCTATAAAAACAATATGGCTTTTAGTAATCAACTTTTAAACTTGATATTTGAAATTCTTATAGTTTTCAATTAAATTGCTCAGAATCTCATTATGATACTTGTCATAACCTAATTTTTTACTCCTCTAAAAAAATTCATTTAGAAAAGCAAAAAAACATAATTTAAAAAAATAATTAAAAAAGAAAAGAATTAAAAAAATAGCAATTAGTAATGGAATTATCAAAAATTAGAAAGTCAAAAACTAAATTGAAAAGGGTGACAAAATACAAGGATAAGAAAAATGCAATCATTGATGAAATTCAAAAAATAGAGAAAAGTGTTCAAACTAGCTAAATAATTGGAAATTGGAAAGGCAATAACCATATTGAAAAAGACAACAAAATGAAAGGACTATTTTTAACGCAATCATGGATAAAATTAAAATAAGTAAAGAGAAAAAGGTTGAGATCGGCTAAAAATATATAAATCTAATGAACAAATTGAAAAAGGAGGAAAAATTATAGGAATTGTTTGAAAACTTGAAAGTTCTATTTAGATAAAATGGTGTGTTTTGTATAAAACAGTGTCATTGCACACAAGTTTATTTTAAATAATAAAATGCACCAAAATGATGTCATTTTGGTGCATAAGATTGAATAATGTCTTCTTCCTTTTGAGTCTGCTCCAAAAAAAGGTTTTTTTTTATTTTTTTATGGTTTTTCATCATACTTTGATTTTTTCTCTCTCCCACACCTCTAAAAAAAAAAAGAAAAACAACACATAATTTCCCTCCTGCATGTGTTCAACATTTTCAACTAAAAAAGATATGCTCTAACCCTCCCAAACCACAACAAAAAGGCTAATCCAAGCATGTTTGCCCAAAGTGTATAACATAATAGAGGGTTGAGATTGACTCAAAGGAACCGATGGTCATAATCATTCCACCAAGAAAGATTCAAAAAGCTTCATCATTGTCTTTAAATAGAGAGGCAAAGCAAGAAACAAGAGGAGCAAAGTTAAAGAGAGAAAATGTCAAGATAAAAAAAGAAGAGAAAAAAGTTTGAGTTGTGCCCATTATGCAGATTTTTCTTAGATAAGATCGTTTTTTTTTTAGAATCTATGTGAGAGAAGTGAATCTAGTTTGAGCTAGTGTATAGTAGAGGATAAAGATGAAGAAGAAGAAAAGAGAGAGTTTTGAGCTATAAATGAAGGTGTTGTGAACCATAAGGTAGTAAAGAGGAAAGAAAAATAAGAGAGAAAGAAAAAGGAAAGGAAAAAAAGAGAAAAAGAAACAAAAAACTGAAGAAAAAGAAAGAAACAAAATAAGCCCAAGAAAAACCATATGAAAACCCGTTCATTATCATCTCAACTACTAGTAGCAACCACAACAACCCCTCCTCACCTGGAACTAGCTTTGAGGTAAGCCCATATCTCTTTTTCTTCTTTTTTTTTTCTTTCTTGTTTAGGCTAGCATGTTTACTATTTAAAATGCCAAAAAAAACATGTTACTATTCACCATGTATTTTTATTTTTATTTGCTTTTTGGTGACATTATTTATATTTTGTAAAACTACATCTGTATCGTTTATATATGTATGTGTGTGTAGATATTTATTAAAAAAAACAAAAAACAATATCTATAAGTTTTTGTCAAGTTATCATCATATTATTTTATTAAGTTTACGTTATCATCATATTATTTTATTAAGTTTACGTTGTAATAGCTAGGTGGAAATGTCTTCTAGTTTTAAGGACTGATATAGGTCTTGCACGGCATTTTTAACCTTAAAACAAGTTTAATAATGAGCTGATGAGTTTTCATCAAGCTAGAGTAAAGTTTTGATTAAACTTAAATTTGTGTTTTAATGGTTAGTCAATGTGTCTTCTAGTTTTATGGACTGATGTAGACCTAAAGCGATGTTCTAAAATAAAATAAAACGTCAATAATAAGTCCATAAGTCTCCTCTGAGTAAGGATAAATGTGGGATGAATGTAATATTCTTTTCAACCACTCAATAAATAATGATAATGATAATGATACTAAAAAGGGTAAATAAATAAAATTAAAAACAAAAAAATTGTCAAGTTGCGTGACTCCTGATTTAGAACCCGACATTAACTATTCAAATAATCCAATTGAAAATAAATAAATTGCAAATAAGCTAAAAAAATCTTGGACAATTAACGTCACGCATCAAATAAATTTAGGAGAAATACATAGCTAAAGAAACCTTTTCTCAGAACGGATGTGGTAAGGGTGATTTTTATCTTCCCTTAAGCATACCCAACCTCTTACTTAAATTTCTAGAATCAATGCATATTCTAGAATTATTAGTTTCCATAAGGAATTGCATTGTGACTTCGTCTTCCATATTCCCTTTAATTTTTAAAAGTATATGTTCATATCGAGGTAAAAATATTCACATTTAGTATTTGGATCTTACTATCTTAGACATGGTGGTTATATGAGATTTTTTGGGACTGGAATAATGCATCCAATACTTAGTAGGTAAAAATAGACAATGCTAAGCAGTAGAAATATATCAATCTTGGATAATGACACTCGAGAAGTTAGTGATGCTATGAAACTAAATGGTATTTGAGATGATTCGGCACGGTGGGCATGATCAAGATTCCTAATTTGAAGACCATTTTTTTATTCATTATTTGACATGGCACCAAACCTCATTGTTGGATCTGTAATCCTTTATGATTTCAGGCCTTGCTCAACCCTTTCTATTACGGTTAACACATCTATAAAATAGGGTAATGAATTCCTAATCAAGTACTCTTAGTATAGAGCCTTTAAAGTGTCAATGAAAATAGAGGTAAACTCCATCTCTGGTAGAGAAGAAAATGTTTGCATTGTTGTTTTGTACATCCCTATAACATATTCATTGATTAACTTATTATTTATCCTATCCATTCTTTAAAGGTTATACTTATTCGATATCACCTTTAAGTTAAATCCAAACTATTTTAAAAAGGTGTATGCCAAATCTTTTCATTTCTTTATTTCAAAGAGATATAATCCCACATATCAGTTATGAATAGGTCCAACCAGAATCTCATGAAAATAATGGATAAAAAATTTCACATCATGAAGAACCTTAGCTATTTTATTGTAGTACATCTTGAGATGGTCTTCAAAAATTGAGCTTATGTGTATTTAATAACTTCAAGGACTTTAGATTTTCTAGAAATGCCCACATCTTGCATATGATATATTTTATTAGTTGAAAGAGGTTCATCTAAGCCTTCTTCTTTAATGGTGTTGTGTCCTTTTATAGTTATGCTATATACTCATTTTTTTCTTCAAACAATAACTGTCCATGTTTGATCAAGTTGTTAATATGCTTCTTACAGCCTCAATAGTGATTTATGGAATGTTCCACGACTCCTATATGGTACTCACACTTGGCATCCTTGTTGTATCATTTAAGAAAGAGTAGGTTAAATAGGTTTAAATGGTTGAGGTGTTATCTGGTGTGCATCCACAAGTCTGGCATGCATTTATAAGGTGTTGATAGATATTAATGAGAGAAACTAAAAACAAAGATGATGGATTTATTGTGTTGGACTTTGCATGTTTTAAGAATGATGTCCATGTTGAGATAATGATGTAGGTGCTTGGCCTCTAGAAGATGTTACTTTGATCAATATAAAAGAGTGAGAGGAAAGCATTGCCATAGTGAGCTTTACGGTGACAATTTCTAAGGATTTTTCATCAAGTTATTTAGAGTAAATAATTTACTTCAACAAGCTAATTAATCGAGCCATTTTATCCTTTAAGTCTCATGTTGATGATTATGCTTGGTCGAAGCTTTCTCTTTATCTACCATAACATGGTCTAATGTAAGCTTTTGAGGAAAACTGAACTTTCAAAATATGATTTGTATTTGTTTCTCCTTTTTCTATGAAAATTCAAATATAGCTTGCGTAAAGATAAGTATTCATTTGGAACATCAAGTAGAACTATATGTAAAAGGAGTAAAATAGAAAAGGGAGTCACATTTTAGTCTTATGGTAATTAGAAACCTTAACAGGTCTTTCAAAGGTCTAGATAAGAGGCTGATTATGTGATAAAAAAGATAGTCATCACCCTATACATCCTACCTAAGATAAATTATATTGTTGTTTGTTTTTAAATATAAAGGTATTTAAAGTACTTACATGTTAAGAGTTTGCAAAAATTGATATATATGTGTTTTTTTATATTAAAGGTAAAAACTATGATGACTTAAGACAACAATTTGAGACCTGAACATGGTTAGAAGGCCCAACTTTCATTTTTGAAACATGAGTGTTGGACTCAAGAGCATGGTTTATAAATTATAAGCCCAAGTTTTTTTAAAAATTATATTGATTAAAATGGGCTTGAAGACCACCACTCACACTTTATGGTTCAATATGAGATCATACTGATCTAGTCCAAATTCACTCGTGCCATGAAAGAAACTTGTCCCAAAAAACAAGAACACAAGCATAAATTCACACACATCAACATAAACATAGAAAATTGAATTCAAATAACAAATAAATATTTTCAAATAATATTTACAATTAAAACTTAATGTTAAGGTTTTCTTTATAGATATTTACATTTTTATAAATTTAAAAACAATTTTGTCACCAAGGATGACTTTGCTTTCTGAAAGCAACTAACTAGATGGCTAGAATAAATTCATAAATCAAGTATTATATTTATTAATATAATATTATATAAATATTGAAGATAAATTAATTATTTATTAATAATAAATATGTATTTACATGAATTTAATAATATCATGTATAACTAATCGAATGGCTACAAGAAATATTAAACTAACATTCAATTTCATCTATGTTACGATGTCTAATATCTATTCATTACAATTGCAAAAAAATAAATCTTAATTGTTGTAATACTTTAACTTTATTAAAAAAAATACTTTATGTGACAAATTATAGCAAAAAAAAAAAAAGGTGAAATATCTTGACTTGATTTTTTTACCTTTTCTATTTTCCTTTTCCTTTTCCATTTTCTCCCCCACCTGCTTCTTTCTCCTCTCCATTATCTTTTTTTTTAATCTTCGTCTCTTCTTTTCTTTAAAACTTCTCCTCTCCTCAAATTTAGGTTGAAGTGTTAAATCTCATGTATGCATTATCGATAGCTTGTAATGTTCACAGACTCACAAGGTAAAACAACCGAAAGTCTAAGATGAGTTTACCGATTGCAAAAGACTCTTAGTGTAACAGTCATCTCCATCATTCATGGCATCTTTCTCTTTACTTGGTGTTACAGATAAACAATTTTGGTCATAGGTAGGTGTGAACGAAACTTTGGCTAGTGATAGAGCAATAGTTTCCTCATTAAAGGAGATTTTGTTAGGGCATTGCTTCAGAGTATTTTCCAGTGCACTTGCTGATCTTTGTATTACTCTCAACTCCTTTATCTTGCAAGTTTTAATGGCCAATAACCCCGTCTATGTTTGTTGGTGCATTTAAAATTGAACCCATCTATAAGTGATGTGGGTAGTTTCATGGAAATCTAGTTTGTGCTTACTAATTAAAGCTTTTATTTTTTAGAAAGAAGATGCAAAAATGATACACGAACTTATTCAATAAATACATAGTAGAAATTATGTTTTATAAAAGATGATGGGTCTTATAGACAATAAATATTACTTCTCTCAAATATTAAGAGGATCGGGATAATTTTCTTCAAAATAAAAATTGTGAATTATAAGCAATTTCATGTGCTTAATTCATCATTTGTACACAAGCAATTTCATTTGCTTGGTACATCTACCTATAAGAGCTCGTTAGTAAATTGAGTCGTTATAACTTTGTATTTGGTTGTTCCTCAACTACTTTCAGACTAAAAAAACCTTCACAACAGTACTTATAACCCCTCCCTAGTCGAGGGCGTTAAATCTTGGGTCACTGTTGGTTCCCTTGTAAATTAAATAAAAAACTAAATCTTGTGTGTTTTTCACTCTAGCTCAGTTCATAGTGAAATGTGTCTTCGATTATAATAAAATTATAATTTTTTCTTTTATATCTGAAGCTTTGCTTGAGGGTAGACTAGCACTTTTCACATTGGTTATAACGCAATTACTATTTTACTCTTCATTCTTTTACTCATAAAGCTTTGCTTGAGGTATGTGTGTCTTCTTTTTTTTGTTATACAATGAAAATACTATTTTACCCTCAGAGTTAATAAAATTTTGAACTATTGGCCAAGGACTTTCTTGACTTTTTACAAACTTCTTAACAGTCAAAATACTTCTTTGCCTCTAGAATAAAAAAAATTAATGGTCTACTAGACATGAGCTTTTTCAATCTTTTATTGTTCATGTCCAATGTAAATAGGAATTAATTTTGGATGAGATAAAAAAAAAAGAAGCTTTGTATTTTGAAGTATTTTTGTACTTTCATATGGGTATTTTGTGTAATTAACAAGGTCATGGGGGAGTTTTGGTATTTTTGACATTGACTTTTGAATATTTAAATTCAAAAATTGTGGATGCGTGAATGGTGTCCGCATTATTCATGCAGCGCGTGCGACACCCCTGGTTACCAAATCTGGCCTTCCACTGTCTCCCTAAATGCGAAACCATGTCCTTTTCCATTAGGATTGACATGTGGCGGAGGATTGTGGTCAAATTATCGTTGACGATCGTTTTTATTTTTCTCTCCTTCTTTTCTCTATCCTAACAGTTAAAGTACACAATTATCCTCTTTGTTTTTTGTTTGTCAATTTCAGTCCTTATTTTTTTCATTTCTTATTTCGTTTTTATTTTTTTTATAGAAGTTTTTTTGTTTTGCAATTTAGTCTTTCAATTACACTTACTCATATGTGTTATTTTTAGTTTAAATCCTCATTCTTTTAATTTCTGATTTCGTTCTTATTTCTTTATATAGTTTCAATCCTCTTTCTTTTAATTTCTTGTTTTATTTTTCTTCATTTTAAATAATTTTCTTTCAAATTTAGTCCTTCAATTACAATTTATCATTTGTTTTGTTTTTAATTTCAATCTAAATTCTTTTAATTTCTTATTTTTTTCTTATTCCTTTTATAAAAGTTTTTATTTTTTCAATTTAGTCATTCAATTACAATTTTCTCAAATGTTTTGTTTTTCATTTTGGTCTTTATTTTTTTAATTTTTTTTTCCTTGACCCTTTTGTTGAAGCTTTTTTTGTTTTCAATTTCATCATTCAATCAAAGTTTTTTTTATAAATATAGTTTAATCCTCATCCTTTTCATTGTTTTTTCTTTTGTTAAAGCTATTTTTCAATTCAATTAAACCCTTCAACTGAAAAATTTTATTTTCCCTCTAATTAATTTTTTTGTTCACCCTTAATTTTTTTAGATCTTTTTGTGTAATTTATTTTTTTACCTGATTTCATTTTTTGACATTTGATTTGTTGGGGATTCGAATTAATAAGATCTTATTGTTCTGCATTATTTTTTTTAATAATAATTTTGTGATTATCTTCAATTTCTTTTCTTTGGACTTATTATGATCTCATGACCTAGATCATGGGTTTTGCATGCCATTTTTTAAATTATTTTTTTGAGAATTGTTTTGTTTATGTGTAATTTTTCAAGATAATATTTTAATTCATCTATAATTTTGTTTTGAGTTTTATATAAATGAACTTTATTTCCCAAAATAAAATAAAAAATCATTTTTAAATAATATTATTGATTTGTTGGGCCTTGCATAATAGTTTTTAGGTCATAGGTTTATTCAATCAGTTTCATTTGTATTTATCTTTTAGGTCATGTGTTTTTTAGGATGTGAATTTATCTTTAATTGAGTTAAATAAACAAGTTCAGTAAACACAATCAGTTGAATGTCTCATTTTGTTTGATTAAATATCTTGATCTACATTGATCTTTATTTTTTTTAATTTCTCTTTTGGTTATTGGTAATGATTCTTTTCTGTTTATTTACATAAATGGTTATCGATTTATTTAATTAGATGCTTGCATAGGCCTTTTGATTTGACTTTGAAAATTTTTATATAAAAAACCACATTGAAGTATCCTGCAAACTCACTACTTTTTTGAAAAAAATATATAACTCGTGGTGAAGCGTGTGTTAAATGGCTAGTAGCTCCTTATATCTTGTCCAAGTTATTAAAAGTATTTTTTTTTCCTTAGAAGATGCTTGCAAACATCATTTGTATTCGAGTATTTTTAATTTTTGCATTTGATACTTAGAAATTTAATTTTTACATTTAAATATAAAGTATTTTTAGATAATGCAAAATTAAACACAATAAATCTTTGAACATTATCAATAAATTATTTCAAATAATAACCATTTATAACTTATTGATAAATCTACTATCAGATCATTAATATTATATGATAAATCTTAAATCAATAAACATATTTAAATTAATTATTTATCAACTTCTTAATTAGCTTTTCAATGGTTAATTAATTTGTTGAGAAAATTTTGATAAAAATCAGGAACTAATAATTACACTTATTTTCTAAAATTAATATTTCATCATAATTAATTAACATCATATTCCATACAACAAATAATAATTATTTATTACTCTGAAACAAATCTCACTAAAATTTTTTATCACCCTAATTAATCATTAAAAATAACACATCCTCGTAAAAAAAATATGAACTTTAATACTATGCAATCACAAATCTAATCATTCGTGATTGAACATTTTGCAACATTAAATAGCGTTTCCAAAACATTGTGAAGATAACTATGCATACAGAAACAAAATTTTTATTAATTGTGACAATTAAATTATGTTTTCGTCCTTTGAAGAAAAAATGAGATGCCTTGGTTTGGAGGATAATTTGATCTTTTTTAATGGTTCATTAGCCATTAAAGGATTGTTAGAGAATGTTTTATTTTTTTTATTTTTATTTTTTTAAAACAGTAAAATAACTTATTTATCTTTAAATTCATAAAATTTAGATTTGTTTACATATGGTATTTTTGTCATTTTCTCGTTTTTTTTTCCATAAAATTCAAATAACTCTTTTGTTATTAGAATCGAAAAAAATAAAAGCTTGAGTTCATAGACGATTCTGTCTTTTTACATTGGTTTTTTTTTATTCCATAATCATGAAGGATATTTGGACCTATTGAGCTTAATAATTATTTTCTTAATCAAAAAGCTGCAAGCGTGTTTTCTGCATGTGGGAGGCTCTCGTGCTTTTTAGGTGGCGCGTGCGACACTTCCTGGTGGCCAAATCTACTATTCTGTTGTGTCATTAGAAGCGCTGCCTTGCTCTTTTCCTCCTGGTGCGGCATGTGATATCAGTTGATGAACAGTTTGTCAGCGGTGATTGTTTCTTTTGTTTTCTTTCTTCTTTTCTCTCTCTTTCAGAGAAAGTGCATGTCTATCCTCTTTTCTTTTTATTTCTCAATTTCAGTCCTTATATTTTTAATTGCTTATTTTTGTCACTGACCCTTTTAGAATAGTTTTTAATGTTTTAAATTTAGTCCTTAAATCACAATTTATCATATATTATTATTTTTTTCAATTCATCATCCTTATTCTTCTTTTCTTTTTTTCTAATTTTATGCCTTGGTTCTTTTGTTAAAGTTTTTTTTTGTTTAATTTCATTCTTCAATTAAAGTTTATATTTTTTATTTTTTCCAATTTAGCCCTTATTCTTTTCATTTCCTTTTCTTTTGTTAAAGTTTTTTTCTTTTCAATTTAACCCTCCGATTTAAATATTTTTGATGCCATGTAATTTATTTTTTATTTTGATTTTCACCCTCATTCTTCTAATTATACTTTTTTATGCGATTGATTTTTTACCTTGTTTCATCCTTCGATATTTGAATTGTTGGGCATTAGGCTTTACGGTTTTGTTGTGCTTTCAATATAATAACATAAGTCGCAAATTTTAAGAGTTGATACGATACAGCTTGGGTGCAAGCCAACTCTGATAGAGTTATACATGAAAACTCATATATATAGGGATGATAGATAAAAAAAAAAAGAAGGTGTAACAGTCCATGGATAACGAAACTAAGGTGTTTATTGTAAGTTAACTTTTAAACCTTTTGTACATTGTTTAGACTAATGTTTTTTTACCCATATCTTTGATTGTTTATTTTTTTTTTTTGTCTAAGAACAACATAACATCGGCATGTGTGCCAAAACACATAGAGAACCCTTAAACCCATCCAGAATACAATTTAGGATTGTAGTTGGAGGCTAGAGCAACTAATGGATCCGGTAGGAATCAGGTTTATGATATCTCTGTGGCTACAACTCAAGATATGAGATCGGACTATAGTGTCTCGATCATAGGCACCCCACAATCTAGAGTGAGTTAGCCATCATGAGTTATTAAGGAGTTGGTTAAACAACGAATTGTTGTTATGAGGGCTGAAATGAAGGCAAAATATAAAAAACAAAAAAGGCAACAAAGGGAGAAGATGATTACATACATGTCCAATCATTATCCTCCCCTTTACGAACCTCCATGAGATTTTTATCCCCCTTCCCCTCCATCTGCAACCTCTTCTTAATGTTCATAAGTATTTGTAATTGACTTTTACAATTAAATTAATGTTTAGAAATTTAAATTTTTAACCTTGATACATATTAAATGTATTATTCAAGTTATTTTTTTCATATAATGTTCTTTGATGTTGTTTAATATCAAATTATTTTGATATCATTAAAACATATTATCTACACTACCGATGGACATAAAAACTCTGTTGGTTGTTCCATCAATAAAATGTGTCAATTTTCCTAGGAGAATTACAAAGAGTTGTTAAGTGTTTTGATATATACTGACGAAATCATCGATAAAATATGGTTGTTGGTGATTCTGTCAAGTATCCATTGGAAAGATGAGATGTATTACCAAAAGTTTATTTATCGACAATACGTCAACAATATTTACCAACTGATATACTAAAAAAATTGATTGTCATGTATGATTTTTACTGATAATAGTATTTTGTCAAGCTAACCGTTAGTGATTAAGTCAATGATAAAAATACGGACAGATCTTAAAACACCAACACGACTCTAGCCGACGATACTATTCCATAGGTAAATTCATTGGATATATTCTTACTGACATATGAAAAGCTTTTTCAACGACGGAATATTCTACTTGTGTTATTTATTTTTCTAGTGGTGTATAAATATAAAAGTAAAACTATATGAAGTTCACAACTTCTTTTTCCATCTTTCATTACAAAACAAATATGATATATATATATATATATATATATATATATATATATATATATATATATATATATATATCTTTTCCTTTGTCCTCATTTTCCACATCCTTAGAGAACAATTACCTAAAAAACTAACTGACATGGGTGTTTTATTGTCGCTCAATCATAGAATCCGTTTTATATCATAATCATCATCATCATAGAATCCCTTGAGATTTATTAATATATTACAACTTTATTATTGTGTGTTCAATTTGGAAATTGAGTTTTCATCCTGTCCAAAAGATTCAAGGTCTTATTATGAATGGTTTGTTTTTAATTATATATATATATATATATATCATTTATTTATTTTTTGTGGCACTGTGTTTCTATCCTTTCAGTAAAATATGTTTTGAGCTACAGTAAAATTACTTTTGTGCCTTTTGGTCTAAGAAAATAGGCCCTATGGGTGGGGGTGTTGATGTCTTTTTTTTTTTTTTTGCACAATAAAACTACTCTTTTTGCCCTTAAAGTCAACAAAATATAGAAATGTTAACCAAGGGTTTTTTTTTTTTTATACTTTGCATAAGTTTTTTAGAAGTAAAAATACATATTTGACCCTAGAGTCAAAAAAATATTGTGCTGCTGGATAAGAGTATTTTGGGGTTTTTAAATTTTAATGTAAAGTACAATTACATCTTTAACATTAAAAAAAACAAAACATAAGCATTGCATTTAAGGATATTTTTATACTTTTATATGAGTATTTTGTATAATTGATGGAGTCGTGAGGGGTATTTTTATATTTTCATAATTTTTCAATTTTTTAATATTTAAAGCTACTAGAGCATGCTCGAGACACATTAGCACATAATAATAATATTAAATGTTTCAACAAAGTTCATGTAAATATATATAGTCGTTGAAGAGGAACTTAATAAGGATTGATCCAGAATTAGATGTAAATTAAATTATGCAATATACATCTTAGTTAAAAACAGGAGATTTCAATTGGTTTAATTAAAACCAAGAAATGTTGATTCTCTCTTCAGAGACTAGTTAATATTTAATATTTTATATTTTTATCTATTCACAAGCTCATGAATCCGTTTTATATCATCATCATCATCATCATCATCATCATCATCATCATAGAATCCCTTGAGATTTGTTAATGTATTACAACTTTATTATTGTGTGTTCAATTTGGAAGTTGAGTTTTCATCTGTTCAAGAGATTCAAGCTCTTATTATGAATGGTTTGTTTTTAATTATATATATATATATATATATATTATCATTTATTTATTTCTTGTGTTACTGTGTTTCTGGTATATGTAAGTTTTAAAAGGTAGATTTGAGTTTTAAATGAATAAAATTTAAGTTAAATATATTTTTTTAATTCTTTTATTTGATAATTATAAACATACTTAAAAAAATAATGATATTTTATTGTTTCTTTTACTGTTGTTTGAGATTCAGTTGCCTTATGAACTACTCAGTAGAATATAATTTCATTCCTTCTTTTTATTTTTTATTTTTTTCAGGAGCAATTATCCATTTTATTTATTGAAGGTTTTTTTTATTTTATTCTTTCACATTATATTCACTCGATTTTAAGCCTAATAATTTGTTTTGGTTTATGTGCTACATCATATTCGTAATGTCAAAAAATATCTCAATATTAAATTGATACTTGATTTTATAAACTAAAATTTAATTTTATCAATTAAAAAATTAAAAAAAAAATGAAACTTAATTTAACACATGAACAAAAGAGCTGCCCTTTTCCTTGTTTACTATTCATAGGGCATAAAAAATCTTACCTTGGTCCCTAAAATTTTACCTTTTTTCATTTATGGTCCTTGTTTTTTAGGGTTTAATGTTTCGTTCCTAAAATTTATTTAATTTGCATTTCAGTCCTTTGAATTTAAAAGGGAAAAGAGAGAGTTGTTGAAAAACATGAGAGGAGAGAAAGTGGTCAGTTACCATAAATAAAGACCCATTTTAGTGTCAATAAGTTTATGTTAAAAAGATATGTTTAAAAAATATGGTATTTTCCTTTGATAATGTCGTAAGAACTAGATAATGACATGCAATTTTTTCTAATTTGGTTGGATTTTGTTTTTCTATAGTGATTATAGATATTTTTTAGGGATTTAAAATGAGTTTATTGAAATTTTTATGATGTTTTTGGGGGAGTTTTTAGGTAAAAACAAGTTAAAAATTAGGTTTTAGGATTCTATAACTTGGACTCCAATTTTTTAGCCATTAAAGATAGTTAGAAAGTCAACCACAAGATGACATGTTGTCTTCTATTTAAAAAAAAATCAACCAGGCACATATAAACTAGAAGGCTAGACCTGTTACACCTAACTTTTTTAGATATCCTTTTATTTTTATCTTTATTTTGTAATTATTGACAAAGAAAAAACTCTTTGAATCAATTTGTTAAAACAACATTAAATGATTATACAATTATTCTAGTGTTTTTAAGAAGATTATGATATTTTTATGATGATAATATTGATTGTCTTATAAATAATTATGTGTTGTAGGCTAGATCAATTGTTATAATGCAAAAAAATAAAAATAGGTAAAGGCTACTAACATGTTCTCTAGTAAAAAAAAAATTAAAGCATGTGAATAAGGTTATTTGATATGACTCAATTAACTTGATAAGTTCAGAAACAACTTAAATGACTGAAAAAACAACAACAAAAATAAATGTTAACAAATCAATCACTAACAAAATAGTGAAACATTTATTTGATAGAAAACAAAACAATTCATGATGTAACTGTATTATTCGATAATTTCACCCATATTTAACTAGTGTTTTGCCTATGTTTTATATATAAAATGCCTTGATATTCTTTGTTTTATGTTTTAAAGGCACTTTTGGATGAAAGATGCAAAAATGAGTAAATTGGAGATAATTTGCAGATTTGACCTTCAGTCGATGTTTTGTGCAGAGCGTGAGCTCTAAAGGTTGAAATGAAGCGATTCTAGTGGCATTAAAAAGCTAACATCCATACCTTTCTAGACATCTAAGGAAAGAAATAAAATGAGGAAGATCATGAAAATCGCAGCCTTTAAAGTAAAATCTCGCAATCTGCTAGTGTTAACCTTTAGCCATTCCCACTTGAATATCTGGAGATACAGAAGTCCAATTGCTGCAAACTCAATTTTCTTGGATTCCTGACTCAAATTCCTATAAAATATCCAAATTTCAACCAAAAAAGATGTCATATGAGGGAGATATGATTTTTTAAAGATAATAATTAAATTCTACCAGCACACAGGTTTCGTGAAGAAACGAGTCCAAATTACATTTTGAAACATCTAAACCGATATCCAAGTTTTTATTTCAGCAATTTAGCTACTCTAATCTCAAGCTTGAAGATTTCATGAATGCTATTTCTTATTTTTTAGAAAAATAGTTATTGAAGTACTTAAATGTAAACAGTCTACTTAAGGGAGGACTATCTTGTAAAATAGTGATTAGAGTTTCCTAGGATATAAAAAGAATGAGAAAAGAGAAAGGGAGCAGCCAACCAAAAGGAGAAAAAACCCTCCTCCTCTAAGAAACTCGAAATTATGCATTCTTCCTTCTTTTTGATTAGTTGTTCAACAAACATGCAAGGCTAAATACTTTTTCTTGGTTGCAAGGACACGAAAACTTTCGAATTTCAAGAACTGTGAGATTTATTTTACCTTTTCTTTTCAGTTTATATGATGAATATGTTTGTTCTTCTATGCTTATTTTTTCTATGATTGTTTATTTTAATTGCTAGAGCGGACTCTAAGTTATTATTGTAGACAATCTATTGCTAAAGTTTGATATCAAAACCGGAGTTGTGGTATATGAACTTGTGAAGCAACTGATTTTAATAATTGTGGCGGATCTATGTTATTAATCTTAGGGAGAACATTCAATCAAATCAAACATAGACTGCGGACAATTATGTTTTCTTGATTAATCAACTTATCTAGTTCTTAAGGCTGCCATTGAATTAAATTACTAGTGCGGACACTGTGGTTGTTTGATGGTTAGGGCTAGTTATACGGTGGATCCGTTAACTAACCAATGTTAAGAAGAGATAAATATTCAGAATATAAATTGATGTTTCGTTTCCATAATCAGTTCTGATTTCTGTAGGTGGATGTGTGCTTGCGACCAAGGTTTGTTCTCTTGATAATTTTCTGATTTTATTAAATTTCATTTGATAGTTTTCCTGTTTTCTTTTGCTTTAGCCTAGATAACGTCCAAACCCCCCCCCAAAAAAATTGCATATCATCTAGCATAAAAATCTGACTTGGACCTTCCTCGTGGGATCGACCCTTTGCTTGCTCTATACTATCTTGTGTTGTGTTTGAAGTTAGGGTAATTAATTTATACGACTGCGACATCGCAACAATTCATGAAGACGTATATAAAATAAATCAAATGTTGAAAGATGAATTAAAAAAAAAACCATCAATTTTTTTTTCAAAAAAGCCCTAAAATAAGAATGAAATTAAAACAAACAAAGGAAAAATAAAAAAAAAAGTGCAAAAAAAAGGCCCTGGTGCATGGGTTTGTTGACCAGGCCTATTTTCTGTAAAAAAAAAATATAACATGGGACACGTTACCTCCTGAGAAATCGAGACAGGGGTGTTTTACACCTAAAAATTCATTTCTCAACCATTTTTCGACCCAATAAAAACCTAAATATGCTCGTTTATGTCTTTAAATAACAAAAAAAAGGTCTAAAAACACAATATCAGCCCAAAACATAAAAACTTTCGAGGTCAGATCTATTCTCTAAAAGTAATTTGAATGTGAAAGAACATCTAAATAAAATTTCTCTTATCAAATGAAACTCATTGACACCAAGACCAATCATTTTGGTAGTTAGAATTAGTGTCAACCAATGTTTTTTTTTTCTCTTTACCACTGAAATATAGCAATCATCTCTCTTCTCTCTCAAATCAAGGGCTGCAAAATAAAAGAAAATAAAGTTTTGTACCAAAGTGAACAATCATGACAACTTTGAAATTACCATCCATGTTTCCCAAGTTTTTCATTTCATTTCTTTGTTTTTTAATTTGATAATCTCTTAAAAAAAATCAGAAGCAATTGAGTTCAACTATAAAATCATCGATGAAGAAAGAAGTTCGATGATCAAATTAAAAAATACAAACCATGGATTCCTTTATAAAACATTCATGCTTTTATATATTTTATAATAGTGATTATTTTTTAAAATATTATTTATTTAGAAAAAAAATTGAAATAATATATTTTTTATTTTGTAAAATTTATTTTTAATATCAAAATATTAAAAAAATTTTAAATAAAAAATCAATTTTTATTTTAAAATGCTTTTAAAATAAAAAACAAATCATTTTTAACCATTAGAAATGCAAGATCCCATGTCATCGTGTCGTAGGGAGTGTTTGAAAGTATGATAGCAGTTGTTTTTTAAAATATTTTTTATTTAAAAATATATTAAAATTATTTTTGACATTAAAACATCAAAATAATAAAAAAATATTAATTTTTAAAAAATTAAAATTATTTTAATATTTTTTAAATACTTTTAAAACATCATCTCTCCTCTACGCCTGTCCTTCCGAGCACGGTTTTAGGACTGTCACCTTTTTGTGATTTGAAGTCACAAAAAAAACCCTAAACCCTTCCTTCTTCACTTCCTCCCTCCCTCTCCAAACAGAAAAATAGAAAATGTTCTCTCCAGGAATTAAAAGATCCAGCAATCGAAAAGCAGCAGCAGCAGCACCAGCACCAGCACCTGACAATAATTCAATCCCTAATCGCCCTGCCACCGGCACTCCCGCTCCTTGGGCTCCTCGCCTCTCAGTTCTCGCCAGGTAAATGCCGTCTGTCTTGTTAATGGCAGTGATGAGATAATTTCTTTTAAAGCTTATATCGGAGTAAGGCCTTGTTTGGTTCTGTCTGGCATCGGGGGAATCATTTAGTATATTATTGCACTTTGGGTGAAAAAATAAGGCCTCATTTCTTTGGTTGTATTACAAACGAGGGAATTTCAACCATCTTTTCGACCCTAGCTACCCAAAAGTAGGTTAAATAATTGATAATATTTGTTTTTGTGGTTGTTATGTGCATTAGAACTCAACTGACGAAAAAAAGTGAAGAAAAAGCTAGCGATGCTGATCCAATTAAGCCCGTGTATGTTGGAGAGTTTCCGGAAGTAGTTCGTGATGAGCAAGCCAACTTTCTGCGCAGCCACATTCCTGGTAATGTTAGCCATTTCGGCTTCTTTTTATTTCTTATACTACTTGCGCTAACTGTTAATCTGCAGGTGATGCATCTATATCTGGTGGAATGGATAAGGAGACGTGCCTTTCCTGGATCATTTGCAGGAATAGACTCTTTATCTGGAGTCACTTATCATCTTCACCTTCAAAAGATTGTGTTGTTCTTCAACTTCCTTTAGATTGTTTAGATGATGGAGCTCATAGCAATAGTGGCTATCACGGCACAAATTGGCTGCTTTGTTTTCTCAACTGGGATCCCACATCCAGGGGAAGGAATAAAGCTGTACAAAGTTGCAAGTCTGCTGGTGTGGTATTGTGTAACCAAAAAACTCGAGCTGTTACATACTGGCCTGACATTTACAATGAAGGCGGATCTGTTCCAGTTACTTGTATGTTGTCTTCTGATGAATCGGAGGTGACTTCATTCTCTGTTGATGGGAAGAGCACCCCTAATCGGCGGTCTGCAATTAATACAATGGGATCCAATTCTTTTAACTCTTTGATTGCTTGTGCACGTCCTACTAGCCAGCATGTTTCTGTTGCCTTGGCTTGTAGTTCTAATGGTGAGCTGTGGCGCTTTTATTGCACCCCCACTGAAATTCAATGCAGTAAAGTGTATCAGGACACATTGTATTTATCCTCCCATGGCAGTGATGGTAGTCAGTTTGTCAGGAGCAAGGGCTATCCAAGGTCACTCATCTGGCGGTTTTCACCCCATTCCATGGATGATTCTGAACGGCAGTTTTTTTTATTGACTGATCATGAGATACAGTGTTTCAGTATAAAACTTCATCCTGATTCAAATGTGTCAAAGATATGGTCTCATGAAATTGTTGGCACTGACAGTGATTTGGGCATTAAAAAGGATCTGGCTGGTCAGAAACGCATATGGCCTCTAGATGTACAGGTGGATGACCATGGCAAAGTCATCACAGTTCTTGTTGCCACTTTCTGCAAGGATCGTGTTAGCAGTTCCAGCTACACACAATATTCTCTTCTGACCATGCAATATAAGTCGGGAGTCAACATTTCTTCTGATGTACATGAAAGGGTTTTGGAGAAAAAAGCCCCAATCCAAGTGATAATCCCAAAAGCAAGAGTAGAAGATGAAGATTTCTTATTTTCTATGAGACTTAGAATAGGAGGCAAGCCTTCAGGCTCAACACTAATAATTTCTGGCGATGGAACAGCAACTGTCTCCCATTATTTTAGGAACTCTACACGTCTCTATCAGTTTGATCTACCTTATGATGCAGGAAATGTTCTAGATGCTTCAGCCCTTCCTTCTACAAATGACGGCGAAGATGGTGCATGGATTGTATTAACTGAGAAGGCTGGAATATGGGCAATACCAGAAAAGGCTGTTGTGCTTGGTGGAGTTGAACCACCTGAGAGAAGCTTGTCACGTAAAGGGAGCTCAAATGAAGGGTCTACACTAGAAGAGAGAAGAAACCTCACGTTTGCAAGCAATGTTGCTCCTAGAAGGGTAAGTTCTGAAGCAGGGGATTCTGGTGATAGAAAAAAGGCTGTTATGAATAGGATTTCACGCCGAACTTCGCACGATGAAGAATCAGAGGCTTTACTTGGTCAGCTTTTCCATGATTTTCTGTTAACTGGGCAAGTCGATGCCTCATATGAAAAGCTTCAAAGTTCTGGGGCTTTTGAAAGGGATGGAGAAACAAATGTTTTCACCCGCACAAGCAAATCGATCATTGACACCTTAGCTAAACACTGGACAACCACCAGAGGTGCTGAAATTTTGGCTATGACCATGGTATCCAACCAACTCATGGATAAGCAGGAAAAGCATCAACGATTTTTACAGTTTCTTGCTCTATCAAAATGCCATGAGGAGCTATGCACTAAACAGAGTATGATTTATTGCATATTTCAATTACTTCTGCATACAAACTCACGCATGCATGCACACTCATTTTATTTTTGATTATTGTGTGCATGAAATGTTTTGAGACTTGGAGAGCTCATTTATTGTCATTTGATCTTGCTTGTGAAGCTGTCCCAACATGGGGCTCCATGCATATTTATGGTGAAATTTCTGGGGGCTATGTCTTTTCGACCAGTTCTGTTAAAGTAAATGAATCATGGATAAGTGGCACATGGCAAACCTAACTACAACTTTATCTTAGCAGGACAGTCTTTGCTAACAATCATGGAACATGGAGAAAAGCTTTCTGGAATGATTCAACTGAGAGAACTGCAAAACACAATTAGCCAGAATAGGTCAAATATGAGCGGCTCCCCACATTCCAGTTCAGAAGCTCAACTTTCAGGTGCTCTATGGGATCTAATTCAGTTAGTTGGTGAAAGAGCCCGCCGCAATACAGTTCTTCTCATGGACAGAGACAATGCTGAAGTGTTTTACAGTAAGGTTTCGGATCTTGAAGAAGTATTTTATTGCTTGCACAGCTACTTAACATACCTAATAAATGAAGAACAGCCTCATGAGGCTCAGATCAAGAGGGCTTGTGAACTCTCAAATGCAGTTGTGTCTATAGTTCGTTCTGCTATGCTCTATAGAAATGAGCACCATATGTGGTATCCACTATCCCAGGGCTTAACATCTTGGTATTGTCAACCTGTTGTGCGGAATGGGCTGTGGAGAATTGCTTCTTTCATGCTTCAGCTGTTAGATGGAACATCTGAACTTGAACTTTCTGCAAAATCAGATTTATGTGCTCATCTAGAAGTACTGGCTGAAGTTCTACTTGAGGCATATGCTGGTGCTGTCACAGCTAAAGTTGAGCGAGGAGGAGAGCACAAGGGGCTGCTAGATGAGTATTGGAATAGACGGGATTCCCTTCTTAACTCCCTCTACAAACAAGTGAAATATTTTGTGGAAGGCGGGCACCAGGTTAATCTCTTTACTTTCTGTAACTTATGATCATGAAGTTGAATATTTATGGATCTTTGAACTGTCTCCTTGTAGGTTTTAAATGTAAGAACTGATGAGCCAGATGAGGAAATCCTTAGAAAGCTAACTTCAAATTTGTTGTCCATTTCAAAAAGACATGAAGGGTACAATACTATGTGGAGTATATGTTGTGACATCAACGATTCAGCGCTGCTCAGAAATCTTATGGTACAGAGATTATTTATATTTAAATGCTTTCTGTCTTGCTCCAAGTGTGGTAACTGCTAAATATTAGGTGCCAGTGTCATTAGCATTGATGCATTTTTTTTAGTTTTGAAAGAGGCATGTAACAATTGGTACCTAGACAGATCAAACTTTTAATTCTATCTTGCCAGAACTTGTTGTTAGAAGCACATGCATGAAAAAGTCTTTCTGATTTAATGCGTCAAAGTTGAGAATGTCAAACCTAAGCAACATAAGCTCTTTGTAATTAAAGTGTGTCAAAAGCTTTACTGACAGGATATTTTTTTTCCAAAGTATTTATTGATTCTATGAGATAATAGTTCAATGTTTTACACATTTAGTATGGATTGATAGAAATCTCTCTTAAGAGATCCATCATCAATCCAATTTGGTCATGCAGTTTGAATAGACAGATGTCACAGGCAAGCTCACACACATGCACAAGCACGATGCATGTTTATGTGTTGTGCGGCAATTATATTTTACCTGTATGCTGTTGACTAAGAAATTTCCGAAGTGTTGGGTGAAAGATTAAAAAAGATGGCAACTAAATGGAACAAGACTCTGTTTCCATTTCCTTATTGTTATTATTTTTTTCTTTTTTTTCAACTATTTTTTTTTATCAGAATGGCATGATATGTTATCTTTCTTGGAGAGAATAAAAGTTTTTAAACCTGAGAAGTGTGGATTCCTCCTATAAGTTCTTAAAGGCAATGAGGATGTAAGTGGAATTTTGTTTGCTTGTCTTTGCCTTTCTATATGGTCTCATGTCTGTTCTTACATCTAGAGATAGATAAGAACTACATACTCATTGTATGGTTTGCTGATTCTTTTCTTCTGCTTTCCCTCCTTTAAGTCTTATGAATATTACATTTGCTTGTTTCTTTGTGGAGATTAATCTTTTACTTCATTTTGTTTTGCTCAGCATGACAGCATGGGACCAAAGGGAGGTTTCAGTTACTTCGTGTTTAAACAACTGTATGAAAAGAGGCAAATCTCAAAGCTTCTAAGACTTGGAGAAGAGTTCCAGGAAGAGCTATCTATTTTTCTGAAGCATCACCGAAATCTGCTGTGGCTTCATGAATTGTTTCTGCATCAGTTTTCCTCAGCTTCTGAAACTCTTCATGTACTGGCCCTGTCTCAAGATGAGACCTCAATATCAGAAGCTGAAGAGACCACAGACCATGTGCAAAACAGATTTATAACCACACTGGCAGATAGAAAGCGTCTTTTGAACCTCTCGAAGATTGCTATCATGGCAGGTATGACCTACTTGTTTAGTTCATTGTTGTCTTGATTTTTTTTTTGAATGAATCTCTTGATTTTCTCAAGTTTCAGTAAATGGGGCAATTTTGAAAATTATGCAACCTTGAAGTTGGTTTCTTTCATGGAAACTGCCAAGTTGAGCCAACATGGTGATTTTAGACTCTTCTATACAATCAGTGTCTTTATGTCTAATAATAAAAAATATTAGCAAACGCTGATCACCTCTTTAATCAAGGTGCACTTTAATTGATTTCCTTTTTATGAGGCTGTCCATGTCTGCAGATTAGTTCGAGGATTCCTCTCTAGTAATGGAAATAATGGTACTTGTTATGCAATACTGTAATCATTATTTTTGTTTTTTGTTTTTTTGTTTTTGTTTTGAAGGGTTTTAGTCTTTGATTTCCTAATCATTTTTATATATCTGTTCCCTCTTGAATCTCTTGCTAAGCTAATTCAGGAAAGTTTTCAAGTGACATTTGTAAGAACTTTGTGAGTACTTTCTTGCTAATTCTTACCACGCTGATGCTGGGCATTGATGACATTAAAGACCATATGGATTTTTACTGGTTAAGCTTTGTACCATCCCAGAAAAATAAGGAATATCAAGCCTGGGTGTGGAAGGTGCTTGATTGAAAATAAAAAGTAGTTGAATTTTTTTGTTCTTCTTTTTATTTGGCATGCTAAGTGTTAACAAAATGCCTGTATTTTTATTTTTTTTGAAAAAATACATTAGCAGGTAAGACTACTGACTCGGAGACAAAGATGAAGCGAATTGAAGCAGATTTGAAGATTTTGAAATTGCAGGTGTGCTTTGTTTTGTGAATGATATTTGTTGGCGTTGCCATGTTTCTGCTCTTGTTAAAGGATCTCGCTTGTGACTCGTTGTTGATCTCGCTTGTGACTCGTTGTTCTTTAGCAGAGAAGAAATCATATTCACAAATTCTGTACCCTGTACTTGTTGAGGTGCTGCCATTAGCTTATACTAAACTGTATCACAGGGTTCATTGTTAATGCTACGCTCGGAGATTCCGATTCAAGGAGGGTCTACTGGGATCCTTGTACTAATCCCTTGATTGCATAGCAAGAACCACAATCCCTTATTTAGTGAAATGGGTGATTCTGGCCAGAACCAAAATAGCCTGTTGAATTTTGAGCCCTTTTTTCCATTTCGTTTGTAGAGTGCTGGTCTTCAAATGACATCTAATATTAATTTGTATCGTGGATTTTATAGAAAATACAAGGGATGCTTCTTTTCTGAAAGAATCTTTGCCTGAAGGTGCAGCTTGGGCTGATAGAAGCCATGAAATTTACCACTGTCATCAACAACTTTTGATTTTGTTATATCATAAAGAAAACTAGTTGATTATATGCAAACTCCTGGGCTGCTCAAACTACTCTACGATGAACTTGCATGTGTTTTTATTTATTTGTTTAACTTTTGTATGAGCTCCAGCAGACCTGACCTTTCATTACATGCAGGAAGAAATTCTGAAAGTACTTCCTGCCAATGAAGCAAATCAATACGACGGACAGCGGCTCTTCCGTCCTGAAGAACTCATAGAGCTGTGCTTTAAAGTTCAAAACCCAGAGCTTGCATTGCGGGGCTTTGATGTGTTTGCATGGACTAGCTCCTCATTTCGTAGAAGTCACAGAAACCTTCTGGAGGAGTGCTGGAAGAATGCTGCTGATCAGGATGACTGGGGTCAACTCCATCAAGCATCTAAAGATGAAGGGTGGAGTGATGAGGAAACCCTGCAGCAACTGAGAGATACAGTGCTCTTCCAGGCATCAAGCAGTTGTTATGGACCCAACGCAGAAATTATCGATGAAGGTTTTGATGCTGTCTTGCCATTGAGAAAAGAAAACTCTGAAGTTTCAGCATTGGAAGATTTGGATTTCTCTGTAGAAGCAATACTGATGCAGCATAAGGATTACCCTGATGCAGGAAAGCTAATGCTGACAGCAATCATGTTAGGAAGTGTACATGACAATTCAAAAGTAGAAGAGAATCCTTCTTCAATGGAGTAACTGACATTGTTGCAGTTCATTCCTATGGATTTTTGTAGATTGAGTAATAGAATCTTCAAAACATTATTAATATTCTAGTCTGAAGTTGTGCCATGCTTTGTTCAATCCAATTCAGCGCTGCATATTGCATATTTATTATGAAGTTTGGTACTGTTCTTACGGTTATTTTTTAAAGTATTTTTTATTCGGAAATATATTAAAATAATATTTTTTAAAATTATTTCTAACATCATATTATCAAAATATTTGAATTTACTTAAAAAAAAAAAAATTTTTTCTTAAAATTGTTGCGGAGTTGAGAGCTCTCCTGAAGTGGGAATTTGGCCCACCCTTGGTTCTGGTCTGCGTGAAAAACTGTAGGAGGATGCTTTGGGATCCATAACTTTTTACAGGTTTTTGTTTTGTTTTAGAAAAACACCAAATCCTCTTTTAAAAGCATTCGAAAATTAATCATCGACTTGTTGATGCTTTCATAGTTAGAAAATATTTTCGAGAAAAACACGTAAATAATTGTATTAAACATACCATTATTATTATCAGAGCAAAATATTTTGAAACCAGTTTACATGCAAAAGAAAGAGATCAAAACTGGTGATGACATATCCATAGGCATGGATTCAAGCGGTTATATATGAATATATACTCGCAATTTCAAGTCTATCACCATGAGTTTTCAGTTCTAGTACTGTTACCGTCCTGGGTTTTTGTAAGCAAACTTAGCATAAATAATAATAATAATAATAATAATAATAATAATTGTATGAACAAGGACATAAAATAAAAGCCGTTGGATCAGATTCTAACCATTAGTTCCCGTTTTTTAATTTGCCTATCAACCTTGCCCAAATTATATATATCTAGATAGGTGCAGGTATTATATTGCGAGTAAGATTTTTTTTTTTAAAAAAAATATTAAATATAACTAATGTTTTTCTAGTAAAAAAAAATTAGTTGTGTGGTAGTTGACCTGGTATAACCCGGTCAACTCAACGAGTTCAAACGATCAGTAAAAACATTTAAGAAAACATCTTTTTATAAAAAATATTAAAACGATAATATATTGGATCTAGTTAAATCAATTTGAGTTAATCTTTTAAATCTACGACCTGGATTATGAGACCATGAAAACCTCATATGAAGCAAACCGAAATAAATTATGAAGTTCAATTCTCAACCAACTCAATGTTAAAAGATGAATCTTAAAAAAAAACTAAAAAATAACCAAAAAAATAACTAAGTCAACCCGAGTTAATCTACTAAATCCACGATCTGGGTCATAAAACCAGGGTAACCCTATAGAAAGTAAATTGAAAGTAAATTGAAATAAATTATGAAGCCTAATTCTCAAACAATCTAAGGATAACATTGAAATAAAATTCAATTTAAAAAAAAAGAACAAGGTAAACTCGAGTTAACTCAGGTTAACTCATTAAACTCATAACCTGAGTCATAATACCAGGATAACCTTATAGAAAGTACATTAAAGAAAAACCAAGGTCAACACGGGTTAGCTTACTAAGTTTGTGATCCAAGTCATGAGACTAAAATAACCCAATAGAAAGCAAATAATATAAATTATGAAGCATAATTCTCAATAAATTCCATTGTTGAATGATGAAATTAGAAAAAAATTCAATCTAAAAAAGGATACAATAAAACAACCTAAGTCCATCTAAGTTAATTCGCAAGACTCATGACTCAAGTCATAAGATAATGATAGATAACCTCATAAAAAAAATCAAAGCAAATGACGAAACTTAATTTCTAATCAATCAAATGTTGAGGATGTTGAAAAATAAAAAAAAATATCAAATAAAAAAACACAAAAAAATTTGAAATCAACTAAGTTAATTCGTCAAACCCATAACATGAATTATGAAACTAAGATAATAATATAAAAGGCTAACCATAATAAATCATCAAACTTAATCTTCAATAAATAAAATAAGAAAAAAAATAAATTAAAAAAATTATTATTACAATTACAATGAATAGTAATTTGTAATATATTATACTGTTGCAATTGCACTGAATAATAATTTGTAATATATTGCAAAGTAAAAACACCTCCTCTTTATTTTATTTTTTAATATTAATGTTAATTGGCTGATCTGACATCTTTATTCGCCATTTCCATGTAGAATTCTTTTTTTTTTTTTCCTGTCTATTTTGTTTTCATCGATCGAGGAGCATTAACCACCCAAATAAATCTTTTGTTTTAAATTTAATCTCTATATAATGTGGCTTGCATCGATGATAAGCACCCCACCAACAGGGATCTTCCAACTCCACATGGCATAAGAGTAGCCTATATTTTCTTGGAGAAAATCGACATGGAAATCCACATCCTGTCCAGTGACCAATGGGATACCGCTGACGTGTAGATTTCCTAATCCACAACATCTTGTCATTTCTTATACATCTCCCCTCTTCCTGCGTTGAGTAGCATCTACAACTGAGTCAGCCTTGATAGGGTAAGAGAAAAGCAGAGCAAGCAACTTAGAGGCAGCATTAACAAAGAAGAGTCATGGCAGCCTCTGCAATCCAACAGTCTGCATTTGCTGGCCAGACCGCCTTGAAGCAACCAAATGATCTTGTCCGGAAGGTTGGTTCCTTTGGTGGTGGTCGTGTTACCATGCGCAGGACTGTGAAAAGTGCTCCCCAAAGCATATGGTGATGTTTCTGGTCTCCAGCTAGTAACTAATATCAGTATTATACTATTACTATGTCTTACAAATCAAGAAAAGCACCTCTTTGAATGCACTGATTCTTTCTTAAGTAGTTCCTTCAATTTTGGTCATTTTCATATAGGTAGGTCGGTAGGTCTGTAAATATTCTTGAACTTTGAAAGAGAGTAAGAAAATCACTAATACCTAGAAGTCACTCTGTCTTGGAAGCAAGTTGTCTTTGTTTTCTGATTTCCCTTCTTCTAAATTCACAGAGAAAAAACAGAAAGAAGATTTCCCATCTATTGCTACCAAGTTGTTTAGCAGTGTCACTAGCTGCATCGAGCATTGTAGCTACACATTCTCTGGCATGCTAGCTTCTACTATCAGCACGTTGTTTATCGAGACATGTTTATTTGAATAGTGGATGGGGTAACAAATTAATGGCTTCGGAAGAGGCATAATGAACTATCTTTACGTGAGCTGACTCTGATTTTAAACTGTTCTGACTTGTAGACTTGTATTGTCATTAGAGCAGTGGTTTATGATGTTTGAAAAGTTGGAACTTAACAATCAGAGAAAAAGCAAGTCACCAAGAGCATGATCTCTTAGCTCTAATCTTGTACGGAAATTTCCTTCAAGAAATTCTTAATTTAAAGAAAGGGGACCGTGAGACTGAGCCTTAGGAAGATGTTCACCACCACATTTTACAGCTTGTTCTAAGATCTACATTTTAGGTTCATTTCAAACCAAGTAATTGCAATAAAAAGCTGACCACATGGCTGATTATAAAACAGGTATGGCCCAGACCGCCCAAAGTTCTTGGGTCCATTCTCTGAGCAAACTCCATCATACCTGACCGGTGAATTCCCTGGTGATTATGGATGGGACACTGCTGGTTTGTCTGCAGATCCTGAGACATTTGCCAAGAACCGTGAGCTTGAGGTGATCCACAGCAGATGGGCCATGCTTGGTGCACTTGGATGTGTCTTTCCTGAAATTCTTGCAAAGAATGGTGTCAAGTTCGGTGAGTCAGTTTGGTTCAAGGCTGGAGCTCAAATCTTCTCAGAGGGTGGCCTTGATTACCTTGGCAACCCCAACCTCATCCATGCTCAGAGCATCCTCGCCATCTGGGCTTCCCAGGTTGTGCTTATGGGATTCGTTGAAGGGTACAGAGTGGGTGGAGGGCCACTTGGCGAAGGACTTGACCCCCTTTATCCTGGCGGTGCCTTTGACCCACTTGGCCTCGCTGATGATCCTGATGCATTTGCAGAGTTGAAGGTGAAGGAACTCAAGAACGGCCGCCTCGCAATGTTCTCAATGTTTGGATTCTTCGTTCAGGCCATTGTCACTGGAAAGGGTCCTGTTGAGAACCTTTTGGATCACCTTGCCGATCCAGTGGCCAACAATGCTTGGGCATACGCCACTAACTTCGTTCCTGGAAAATGAAGAAACTCAGATGGTTGCCTTGTAGCTTGTGACATTAGTAATTAGTCCTTGTGCTTTTGTTGAAAACTTCTGGTTCTGGACTCCACCGGTACTTATGATTTCAGCAGTGGATATTTTACATGTATCGGAAAAGTACTGTATCCCCTTTTCACTATGAACATGAGACTCTTTTGTGCTTGAATCTACTTTTTTTAGTTGGATTTGTGTCGTGGATAAGTTGTTTTAGATAAAAACAAAAATAAGTAACAGTTCCATCACTGCCTAATCAGAGGGGAAGAAGTCTTCCCTCTGCGAACAACAACACTATATATATCCTCTAGCACCATGATGTTACCAGTCTTGGCTCATTTTGCTATGATCCCGCTGAAGTAAGGAACATAGCATTTTCTCATTTGTTACCTACGAAACCAGGTATGCTTATAAAGCATTCAAATAGTAAAAAAAAAACCTAAAATAGGTAAGATTAAAAAAAACTAAGTCTCCTAGTTATATACATGCAGCCAAAAGATATATTTTACTATTTATTTTTAGTGTAATTAATAATTTATCCATGTAAAAAATACAATGAACTAAGTTTTAAGGTTATATTATCTTTTCACCGTCACATAAAAATCTTTAACATGTTACATGAGATTATATATGTTATTTTATTTTCTTTTTAATTCAAAGTGCAATTATAAATTTACCATTGGAATAAATAATTCTAAAGCTTTTGACTGAGAGGTATTTTTATCCTTTCATTTTTTGTTTTAGAATAATGCAATTTCTTTAACACTATTTGAGACAAAAACAATACAACTCTCTTGTAAGAGTTATTTGGTCATTTTACATAGGTTTGCTATAGGTTTGAAGGTTGTTTGAGGGTATTATTGTAATATTTGTATATTAAATATTATTTAAAAAAACATGTTGTCACATTCTTTACATGCGCCAACGTGTGGACGGCTCTCACACCGTTCAAGCAGTGCATGTGGGGTTGTTTGGCCACTAAATGTCATCTTCTGGAATGGTGTGTGGTAGATCGCAAGGTTCTAAACATGGTGGTGCATGCGCATGTACCTAAGGTGTTGCTGGTGTGGCACCAAATACCGTTTTATTTTTCCTTCTTCTCCTCTCTCTCTCTCTCTCTCAAATTTTGTGTCAACTCCTGTAAAATTTCAGAACAACTCTTACAATTTTTTTTTTCCTTTACATTTGGTCTTTATGCTTTTGAACACTATTTTTTTAATAAGTTATAAAATTATAAATGATTTTCAGTTTCACCCTATACTATTTTTAATCTATAAATAATCTTTCAAATTATAAATGTTTTTTTGATTTCACCCCTCCCATTTTTAAGTATATGAATAATCTATCAAATTACAAATGTTTTTTAATTTTACCCTCTATGATTTTTTTAATCTTTCAAATTTGATTCTTATTTTTTTAATTGTTATTTATTTTGTTTGACATCATATTTAAAATGATTGTTTTTTTCAACTTTCATCCTCGAGTTTTTTTTCTACCAAATTTCATTCTCATTTTTTGCTATTTTGTTTTGCTTTTTCAAGGGTTTTTTATTGATATTTTTCACCGACTTCATCCTTTAAAATTATGTTGGTTGAAAATTAAACTTCTTGATTGAACCTGGGTCCAAGATTTCATAAGTTGTGAGTTTTAAAAGTTCGTCCGAGTTCACTTGATTTTTTTTTCTTTTTTAAGGTGATGTTTTTTTTATATAAGTTTTTTTATACCTTTCATGTTTTGTTTTGTTATTTTTTCTGGTTTTCCTATCATTATTTTTCAATTCCACCCCTATTATTTTTTAATTCCTGAATGATCCATGAAATTACGAATGTTTTTCAATTTCACCCCTATCATATTTTTTTATCATTCAAATTTGTTTCTCATTTTTTTAATTGCTATTTATTTTTTTGTGTTCATTTTGTTTTAATTTAATTCTTCTTAGGTTTTTTTCTATCAAATTTTAACCCTATTTTTTCTTTGCTCTTTTTTTTCCCTTTTCAAGATTTTTTTTAATAATATTTTCACCGATTTTATCCTTTAAAATTAAATAGGTTGATAACTAAGCCTTTTGATTTAATCCAGATCCAAGATTTCACGGGCCGTGACTTTTAGAGATTAAACAAGGTTTAGGAGGTTTGTTCGAGTTTTTTTTAAGATGATGTTTTTTGTTTATTTTTATCTTTTTGTTTATTTGTTATTTTTTGTGGTTTGCCTTCTATTGAGTTCCCCATTACAATTTGTTTTCATTTTAACCCCCTGTTATTTTTTAATCTATGAATAATCTATCGAATTATAAATGTTTTTTAATTCTACTCTTATGATGTTTTAATCTTTCAAATCTGGTCTTCATTTTGTTAATTGCTATTTATTTTGTCTATGATCATTTTAATTTTTTTTCCCCAAATTTCATCCCTTGTGCTTTTTCCTATTAAATTTTATCCTCGTTTTTTTTGTTGCTTTTTTTTATAAGCTTTTTTTATTGATATTTTTTCACCGACTTCATCCTTCTAAATTAAATTTGATGAGAATTAAACTTCTTGATTTAACTTAGGTCTAGAATTTCATGGGTTGCAAGTTTTAGATATTAGACCAAGTTTAAGAAGTTCAATTGGGTTCGCATGTTTTTTTTCCTCTTTTTAAGCTGGTTTTTTTTTCTATTTTCTTATCCTTTTTTAATTTCACCCCTACCATTTTTTTAATCTATAAATAATATATCAAATTACAAATGTTTTCAATATCACCCATATGATTTTTTTAATCTTTCAAATCTGGTCCTCGTTCTGTTAATTGTTATTTATTTTGTTTATGATCATTTTATTTTATTTTATTTTTCAAATTTCATCCTTGCACTTTTTTTTGTTAAATTTTATCCTTATTCTTTTTGTTACTATTTTCTTTTCTTTTGCAAGTTTTTCTATTAATTTTTTTTGCACATTTAATCCTTCAAAATTAAATTTGTTGATAATTGAGCTTCTTGATTGAACTCGAGCTTAAGATTTCACAGGTTTTGAGTTTTAGAGATTAGACCAGGTTTAGGAGATTCGCTCGGGTTTGCTTTTGTTTTTTCCTTTTTAAAGCTGATTTTTTCTTATTTTTTATCCGTTTTTAGAGGGTTTTCTTTTCTTATTTTTTGCAATTTTATTCTATTGGGTTCACCCTCAATAAGTTTTTTTCAATTTCACCCCTATAATTTTAAATATATAAATAATCTATCAAATTAAAAATATTTTTTAATTTTACCCTTTATGATTTTTTAATTTTTCAAATTTGGTACTCATTTTTTAATTGCTATTTATTTTGATTGGGATAATTTTTAAATTTTTTTTAATTTAATCCTTAGTTTTTTTCTCTCAATTTTTATCCTTATTCCTTTTGTTGATGTTTTTTAAGCTTTTGCAAGTTTTTTTTATTAATATTTCTTCAAGGATTTATCCTTCAAAATTAAATTGGTTAAGAATTAAGCTTCTTCATAAAGCCTGGGTCCTTGATTTAACAATTTGCAAGTTTTAGATATTAGACCAAGTTTAGAAAGTTTGTCTAAGTTTGCTTGTTTTTTTTCTTTTTTTAAGCTGATTTTTTTGGAGTTTTGTTTTGTTTGTTTTTTGTTTTGGTTTACTTTTTATTAGGTTAGTATTGGGTTGTTTGATAATCTGGATAGGCTAAAGTCTGGTTCTTTTTACTCTATTTTTTTGCTTATTTTTATCAGTTTATTTATTGTTACTACATTCTTACTTCATATTATTTAAATTACCAATTGTACCAATGACTTGGAACTTTGATTTTTTTTTACACTAACATTTTTTTTAAGTCGAACAATAATTTTGCTTGACCCGGTGAAGTGCAAGCAATAAATCTAGTATATATTGTAGATTAAGATACAAAACATTATGAATTTGAACAATGTTTTGATCTTTTATCCTTATTAACAAAAAACCAATGACCTTGTTGATGAGGTAATATGATCTTTTTTACATGATCCATTGATCATTATTTGATTAATTAGGGGTAGATTGGTCTTTTATCATTTTTAGAGCAAAGTGAAATAACTAAATTACCCTTAAAAGCAATATTTTTAAAAACTAGCATCCATAGGCTTTTTTGCCATTTTAATTTTTCAAGGATAGTAAAATGACTAAATCCTTTGACTAGCATTCATGGGCTTTTTAGTATTTTCAATGTGGGTTATTTTTGTAATAATCTATTTAATTGAGAGGTATTTTAGTGATCAAATAAATATAAATATTATTAAAAAATGATCGACACTTGTATTGCACACGTAAGTGCTTAGATTGTATAATTTAGGGGATGTTGATGCTATTGTTTGACTTGTATAATTGTTGTGTAATTTGGAGGAAAGTTCCTACAGTAGATGTTGTTTACAACCCAATAATGGATGAGGTGAGATTTTATGCCTTCACATGTTATTTTCATATGGCTAGATAATATTTAGAACGTTAAATGATTAGAAATTTTATATAGAGCATGCAGTGTTACAACGTGTGATCTATAAGGATGAAGAAAGTAGATGTTACATGTGGGCTAAAGAATAGACTAGAGGTTTACAAAATAACTTTAAAAAGAAAGAACATAATTGTATTCTTGAATAAGAAGCTAAAGATTAGCACGTAAGTTGTTAAAATAGTTAATTGGCAACTATTAGTTGATAGTAGAAGTTAGTTGATTAAGCAACTAGAATTGGAGAGAATTCAATGTATAAGTCTGTAACGTGTTAATCAAGAAATAAAATCTTAAAAAATTATGCAGTAGGAGTTCTATCTCTCTCTTTTCCTATCCTTCTCCATTTCAATTATTTTTATTTTTATTTTTTGTTAAGAAAGAGAGATCTTAACAAATTAGTATCAGAGCCTAAAAGATCCACCCATTACAGTTAAACATGGTTGTAAATAACGAAGTTAAAGCATTGAAAGAGCAAGGAAAGAAAATGGAGGAACAAATACAAAGAATGAATGAAGAACTTTAAGATCAGTTGCATGATAAACATGGAGAATTCTTGCAAAATTAGAGGTAATAAGAAAAACAAAATAAAAAGAACAAGCAATTCACTTCATGATTGGATTTAATAATGACTACCTTACAAACCATTTTAAATAATAAAGAAACTAAGAAGGAAGGAAGGAAGAAATAATCCATTTTCTAATGCAAAGAACAATCCAATATTTGATGGTATCCAACCATATCCAAAAGTGCATACAAGAATGAAGGTGGTGAATTCTGATGAAAGGCAAAAAAATAGGTTAATATGCCTCTACCTGGGGTAGAAATATCAACCTTTTATGGAAAGAATCCTTGAAGCTGGATAAGAAAATGTAGGAAGTACTTTATGCTACTCCTTACCCCCAGAGGCTTTCAAACATGAATGTCAAAATGATTGGCATCCAAGTAAGGATTGCTGGATTGATTGGTATCCATTTGGGATTACTGGGATTACTTTAAGCTACCCCTTGCACCAGTTGGTTATTGGCTTCCAAACAGGAATGTCAGAAAGATTGGCATCCAAGTAAGGATTATTGGATTGATTGGTATCCATTTGGGATTGCTGGGATTACTTTAAGCTACACCTTGTACCAGTTGGTTATTGGCTTCCAAACAGGAATGTCAGAATGATTGGCATCCAAGTAAGGATTGCTGGATTGATTGGTATTTATTTGGGATTACCGGAATTATTGGCTTCTAAACAGGAATGCTGAAATAAGTGGCATCAAAGTAAGGTTTCCGGATTGATTGGTATCCATATGGGATTACCAGAGTTATTGGCCTTCAAATAGGAACGTCGAAATAAGAAATAATAATGAGAATTTGTTGAGTTTATGGATAATTGAATGAGGGTTTTTCGACCAATTAGTTCTCACAATGAATAACATGAACAATCGGTAATGAAATAGGGTAGCCGAGTTACTAAGTCATTCAAGTAAAAGGATAAATAAACAAGAGAAGGAATGAATGCAAAAAATATATTTAAGTCGTCATTGGTATGATCACAACAAAAAGGAATGAAGTAGAATCAAGAATGAATTCTTTAAAAATTAATTATATTGTATGAAACCATATTAAAGATTGACGCATTGTTATATTAATTTTTGTTTTAGGTTTTCCCCAAGGTTGTCAAGAATAAATTTTGTTGTAACTTTCGTGTTATAGTTATTCAAAAAGATTTGTATATAATTTTTTAAATATGGATAATGAATTGTAATATTTTAAGTACTTTCTTTTGATGTGTAAAATGGAGCACTATAACGTTTTACTAGAAAATAACTTATAATTAAAGTAGTGACTTACACCATTTCATTAGTATCTAAATTTTTATATTGCTTTATTAGTATACTATGTTGATTATATTAAAATGAAATGATGAATGTTATGGAGTTATTGATGAGATGTTCTAGATGAATTGGATTGATGATTGACATAGATTTGAGAAAATTACATTGATGTCGATATTTGAGATTATTATATATTAGGGGAAACTCTGTTGATATTTTGATAGGAATGTATAAAAAAAATTCTATTTTTTTTAACAATCATAACTTGATATGTAGTCAGAAATTGATAAAAAAATTGGGATCGTTACATATATATTGAGCAACATTACCATAAATAAAAAGCTTAGGGTGTTGAAGTGATTTAACAAATGCAGTTAACTTAAGGTAAAGGTTGTGATTTATGGATAGGGAATAATGAACATGTGTTGTTGAGATCGCGGTGTATTCTTGAAGGTGATAGCCTATGATGTGAAATGAAGAAAATAAGTTACCTTAACAAGACAAATTGTGTAGTTTTCAAATGATCAAAATGATGGTACTATAATTAAAAAGGATAAACTAGTCTCAGGTGCAAAGATTAACTCCAGTAATCTCAAATAGATATCAATCGATTCAACAATCCTTACTTGGATGCCAATTATTCTGGCATTCTCGTTTGGAAGCCAATAATCTAGGTAATCCCAAATTGATACCAATCAATCTAGCGATCTTTGGATTCCAATTATTCCAGCATTTCCATTTGAAAGCCAATAATTTCAGTAATTTCAAATGGATACCAATCAATCTGATAATTCTTACTTGAATGCCAATCATTCTGGCATTCATGTTTGGAAGCCAATAACTCCGATAATCCTAAATGGATACTAACTAATCTGACAACCTTATTCGGATGCCAATTATTTCTTTTTTCTTTCTTTCATTATAATTTCTTACTTCAACATATAAATGTATTTACTATGAATTCCATAAGTTCATTATATCAAAGAAAATAACATTTACTATTGACTTTTAATAGAAGGATTATTATCTATTGAGCTACTTAAGTTTACTTTCGCCTTATTGACCTTGATGGATGTGCAACTTCTCTTATATCATCATAACAATTAAAAATAATTTCAAATCCAAGATCCTTATTATAAAGGTATCATTTTAAATTTTCATTCAATTCTCATTTTATGTCTAAGAAATTTCATATTTTTTTTCTATTCTTGTCACCTTTCAAGTTGCATCACAATTATTTTTAAAGAACTCTAAAACTTCATTTACTCTGATTAATTCATTATGACCATAAATTCTATCATGAGACCAATCCTAGGTTTAATTGGTCCTAATATAAATTTCAATATTTTCATGAAAATTTTCCTCTAGTTTCATTCCATGGAACATTGTTTCATTCATTTTATTTTACTTGCTCTCGGTACTTAAACTTACTTTACATTTTTATTCCTCCTTCCATATTGGGCCAAACATCGCATTATAGAACTATGAGTTTCTAATTGATTTTTTTTAAAAATAGTAATAGTTTATTGTTAGTTAGAATGATCAACTAATTCACTATTACTAATTTCATTGGTGTTCGTAACGATCGAACAATCAGTCGACCGATTTAATTGACCGAATCAAATAGTAGATAGTTTGATTGTTTCTCCTATCAATCTGTTGACTAGCTCGTTTGATAATCCTAAATGATCAATTGGTTATGCAGTACATGAGGCATCAATTCAATTTTTTGTTAAAAGGTTGTTGTCTCATCAAAAAGTCCAAAATCTGCTAAACAATATGTATGGGAAGGAGAGGCCAATGCAAGCTCATATACCATAAAAGAGGAGTTAGGCCCTGAAAATCTCATTCCCAAAGGAACTCGCCTTACGCTGTATCTTAAGGTCTAGCCTCTTTTTTTCTCAAACAGCTTGTTTCTCATCTTGAAAAGATTTGAAACTCACCAAGTTCTTTTCTGTGCCTATTCTCCATACTTCAGCGAGATGACAAAGGCTTTGTCATTTACCTCATTTTATTGCATGCTGAGCTGGTGAAGGCTGCTTTTGCAGGGTGAGGTGGAGTTTGGTCCATACTCTATGTGCTAGCTATGGCTCCCACAGGAAAGGATGACATGGTCAATCCCAAAACAAAAAACATTAGGCTCTATGTGAAAAAAGGTCCTCATTTCAGATGATTTTGATGGAGAACTGGTAAGAGAATGTCATCCTTTCCTTTCCTTCCCTCAACTCTCTAATCCCTAAACAGATTTGTTCTATATGGAAACTACCCATACTTGTTCTTTATATTTTATGCTTGCTCACTTTTCTTTCTTTTTTTTTTGCTTGATTAGTTCCCACAATATATAAGCTTCGTGAAAGGTGTTGTGGACTCCAATGACCTCCCCCTCAATGTTTCTTGTGAGATTCTTCAAGAAAGTCGCATTGTATGTACCGTCACTACACCATTAAATAGTTTTACTGATGGCTTCATTTCGTCGATGTAAGGCACGCAATTCATCAGTAAAATTTTTACTGATGGTCTCACCGATAGAATCAGTCCGTCAGAATATTGATCATCGGTAATTCCCTGTTCCGTCGCTAACTCTATTGAAAATTAAAAAAACAAACACCGACGGCGAAGTGCGCAAAAAAATTTTTTCCCACGAGAACCTTACCAACAAAATAATTCCGTCTATATTTTCACCGGTAATCACCGATGAAATAGCCGTCGGTGATTGTGGCATGGGCAATAAATATTTCATAACTCTCTGTAAAATATCGACAGATATTTTCTGTCGATAATAGTAACGATAAACACTGATGGACTATATTCATCGGTGATTGTGGCATGGGTGGTAATTTTTTTGCAACTCTCAGTAAAATATCGACGGCCTGGTTCTGTCTATAAGGCCGTCGAAATTTATTTAAATATTTTAAAAAATTATTTATTAATAGTAAAAAAACTAATCAGCCAAGTAAATAACCAAATAAAATTGTATTAAACATTAAAAATATAAAAATAATGTTAAATAATATTCATCCAAATATTCATTACAAATTTAATGTGTTTCAAAAACAAAATTAAACTAAAATAACGGCGGAGCTGGAGGAGAAGGAGAAGGAGGAGGAGGAGGCTGGTTGTTTCCAAGACCGTACGGCCAAAAAGGAGCTGCGCATGTATCATCACCCATCCTTGATCTAATCTCCATGACCATTTGACAGAGCTGATCATATTGTTGTTTCAAAGCCATGAACTCCTTAAACTGGGTGCTCGATACTGATAGAGAGCTCCCAACAGTTGAAACATTACGAGCCGACCGCAAGTTTTTGACCGTAGTGTTAGAGAGCCCGTAGACCCGATTTTTTTATCTGGTCCATCAGACGATCCTGCCTCCATCAACAAATCCGAATCAAAATCCGGATGGGTCGAAGGATCGTCCACATATCTCTCCCTCAACTGGCTATTATAGGTCTTCTGAATTTTTTTTAAAAAAAATCATCATATTCAATTCAAGAAAATAATAACTTATGAAATAAAATGATTGAACGAACATACCACGAAGTGTTGAGCACGATTGTCCACAAATTGTTGCACCCCCTTTTGGCGGTCTTGACTCCGCACGTGCGTCTTTACAAACAGCTCCATTAGGCTCAGCTCACGTCCAAGATACGTAGCCTGTAAAGACAAACAAGGTTGCAAGTTAAATATATTTATAAGCAACAATAAATTAATTAACGATATATTTCATTTAAATTAATCTTACCATCCACTTCGCATGTGCACTGAACGGGATGGAGCTGCCGGTGTGCGTGGTCACCGAACCATGAATTTGCCAATTCTGGTTGTCGGCACCGGAATGTGAGCATCGTGTGAACCACTCAGATGTCACATGCTTAATATATGTTGTCCATATATCCCCCGAGATGAATGGTAGTTTGAATTTCCGCCAAACCGCAACCTCATTTTATCCTTCAAGACCGTTATCTCTTGCATATCTTTTTGGTTTTTTTTTGTGTGTCATACCAAAAATCACGCAACCTACTTCCATAGTAACAAATTAGAAGTTAGAACATAAAATTATAAAATAAAAATAAATATTATTTTTGATATTACCTAGTAGCCGCGTGATTCTCCCATACTCTCCTCACAACATTGTTATCTGCGCTATCCCACTCAAATCTAAGTTGTGTATATAAATAATTCATTTAAAATAAAAATAGTACAAGATATAAAATTATAAACATAATTTATTAAAAATAACCTGGAAATTAAAAGTTAACACCTACCTGAAATCGTCGAAACCATGCATCGATATTAGGTCTCCACTCAGGATGTCTGGAAACCTGACTCCGTTGAAATAATGGAATCTCCATCGACGATTTAAACACCGATGTTATTGTCCGGGCAGCCTCAATGTTTGTGAACCTGAAATTAAATAAAATTAATAAAATATTAATTAGTTGTTTATAAATTATGTTATAAATATATATAAAAAAACTAAAACCTAAATAAACTGACATTGAAAGGTCGTCTTTCCATTGTGCCTGGTACGTGCGAGTGAATTGACCCCTCTGTGAAGGCACATCGCCTATGCTCTGTGAAACCGCGCTAGAAGAGACAGCATCACAAGTTGGTGCAGATGCCTCGCCGTGATCAGCACCTAAGGATACGTCCTCCTCGCTGCTAGAAGAACTAGTTGTAACCGTCTGCTGACGACGTGCTATAGATTTCATTCTACGCATCTACACAAATTTATACGAATAATTACATAATTAACTTCGATTATTTAAAAACAATTCGGCAACACCTCTCCTATACTGGAGACTACCTACAGTTTTTAAACCTGCAAATCTTTAAAAATAACCACAAACCAATTGACTCCATTGAAAAATCTTATATACAACCTAACATCTATAGGAATTCAACATTTATATATTTTCAACTAACATCTATAGAAATGCATAAATGACAATTAAAATTAATGAAAATAAAAAAAAAACATAACAATCAATAATAGAATAAAATAATTTTTACAATATAAACAATAAAATAATTAAATTTTCATTCACCCATCTACACAAATTTATACGAATAGTTAAATTTAATTATTTAAAAAACAATCATCAGCATCTCCTCTATATTAGAGACTACCCACAGTTTTCATACCTACAAATATTGATAATTACACAAATATTGCAAAATCAACTCTAATCAACCTAACATCTATAGAAATTAAACATCTATATATTTTCAACTAACATCTATACAAATTCATAAATAACAATTAAAATTAATTGAAATAATTAAAAACATAACAAACAATAATATAATAAAATTAAGATAAACTATTTAAATTTAATTCTATATTTTAATTAACATTTTAAATGTAAATTCAACAATAACAATTCAAATTTAACAAAATTTTCAATTATTATGGCAATACAAACAATAAAATAAATTTAACAAATAAAAAGAAAAAACTAAAGACTTTAGGAATGAAAAATGTTTACCTTAATAGTGTGTTGATTTCAAGATTTTATCTACCTACAATATACAAAACAAAGAACACCACAAAAATAATCATAATTAAAATATAAAAAAAGTCAAAAAATACAAAGATAAAGAAAGGAGAATTATACCTTTTAATTTGTTGAAAACTACAATCAAAACAATAAAAATGCAATGCTAAACGTCAAGAATTTGCAGGAGGAGAAGAGAAGAAATGAAGAGGAGCAGAGAAAAAATGAACCGTGGAGGGGGGGTCGGTTTTATACTGCAATGTTTTTGATGGAATTACTGACGAAAAATAGAATAATATTTTTTTTAGGCAGTGGCATTAAATTCCATCAATAATTTCCGTTGGTATTTAATTGAATTTCGCACTAAAATTTTGAAAATCCCTTCAGATTTTTTGAAATCCATCGGCAAATCCATCGGTAACTGTGTGTCAAAGCACATGCACATTGGACTTGTCGCGACCGTCGGTGATTCCGTTGGTACCTGTGTCGACCGACCAGGTAGTCTGACAGTCGTGCGCTTTGGAATGTGCACTATCCGTCAGTGATGGCGTCGGGAAAGCCGTCAGTGATTATGGTAGTGGCTGTAATTTTTTTGCAACTCTCGGTGAAATACCAATGGGACAAATGCCATCGGTATAGCTGTCGGTGATTGTGGCAAAATGCTTTATTTTTTTGCAACTCTTGGTAAAATATCGATGGGACATATTCCGTCGGTAAAGACGTCGGTAATGGTGGAAAAATGTTGTAATTTTTTGCAACTCTCGGTGAAATACTGACGTCACATAATTAGTCGGTCTATCCGTCGGTGTTTGTGTCAAGTTTTTACATGTTTTGTTTGTATTACCTGTCTATCCTCCTACACAAATGCTTAAATTGCAAACTTATAGTATGCACAGCACAATAACAAGAGCAAACAATTATAAAATAAATATTTTATGTTCCAAAATATCATCCATAATATTACATTATATAAAAAAAAAAAGGTTTTACAGTAAATTTAGTCAGAATTTTCATCTTCGTCCTTAATTGAATTGTTATCAGCTTCATCGCACTCTTCAATGTGGTTATCATCTTCTTCATCAACATTCTCTAGTCCACTAGAGTTCAAAACAGATTTAACTCCTCTGCGTCAACATCAACAAAACTATCATCGAAAACACAAAAATTTGAATTTTCTTCTAAGTCAATCAAAGGAGCAACTCGGTATGATTCAACCAACTCACTAGCTTGAAATACTTCATATATCACACTTGTGTCTTCGTTCTCATCTTGAACAACCTCGACACGACCCTTGGTTTGGTTTTTAAAATGGATAACCAATCAACTCTTGATCGGTCCTTTCTAAAGGAAGGGGTGTATGTGTAATAAACTTGTTGGCATTGCTTTGCGGAAACAAAGACACCGTTTACGTTGCGGAGTCTAGCTTTTGAGTTGATTTCAACAAGATTATAGTGAGGATCTACTCTGATTCCTTTGTCAGTTGTGTCATACCAATAGCATTTGAATAAAAACACTCTATTCTGCTCGCTATGATATTGCAGTTCGATGACCTCTTCTAATCTACCATAGTAGTCAACTTCAAACTTACTAGAAGTCAATCCCTTAATACCAACACCGCTATTATATGTCTTTCTTCCATACCCTATTCTTCAGTATGAAAGACATATCCATTAACAAAATACTCGTTATAGCACTTGACTTTTCTTTTAGGGTCCAGGCTTAGTAAAGACAGTGAAATAGCAGCACTACCTCCCATTTGATAAACTTTGTATATCAAATACAACAATAATTAATAAACGAATATTTTGTACTATTAATGTACAACTAATTACCTTGCAAGAGATAATGAGTTTGTGATACAACTTACATGTGTTCTAAACCACGTGGCAAATTGTTCATCTTGTAATTGAAAGATTTAGGATTCGGTCAGCTGTGAGTTATTGGACAGTAAATATCGTCGATGTTGCCTGCAAAGTTGTTCCAAATTATATGAGTTTATGGTATTACAATATATAAATAGTACACTCTTGACAAAGTTTAAGTAGAACATCTACTTACTTAATAAAATGTCTCAGCTCATCACAGTTAAATAGGACATAATTGTATGCTTTTCTGAACTCTATTTCAGAAAAATATCTTCCCCTAACGACATTTTTTTGGTGTGGGTCATCCAGGATTGGAGAATATTGACAAGTTCCCATTTGAAGGCACTAGGCACTTCACCACCATCATCATGCCGTGGAACACGGTTGATCCTCGATCTCAAATGAGATTCGAAATAGTATGAGATAAATGTTGAGATCTCCTCAATAATATAGGCCTCACATATTGACGCCTCAACATGCGCCTTGTTCTTAACCTTTTTTTAAGATTGAACAAGTACCTGCATATATAGAATTAAACAAAAATTATCAATAAAAAAATGAAAATACATTTAATTATGAATTACATAACAACTATAATATCTAACCTCTCGAATGGATACATCCATCTATACTGGACCGATCCTCCAAACCTCAAACGGTAAATTTATGGGTAGATGCTCCATTGAATCAGAAAATGATGAAGGGAATATCATCCCAAGTTTGCATATTGTCTCGACGATATTCGTTTCAAACCTTTCAATGTGATCAACATTCAACTTGCTAGAGCATATATCTCTAAAGAAATGATTGATCTCCGTGAGTGCATCTCATATCCCCTTTAGCAACAAATCACGAAAAGCTAATGGGATGAGTGTTTGCATAAACACATGGCAGTCATGACTCTTCATTCCATATAATCTGCATTCCTCCATATTAACCAGCCTTGATATGTTTGAGGCATGTCCATCGGGAAAATGCAAACTCTTAAGCCATTTGTAAACTAGTAGTTGTGCGTTTTTCTCTAACACTAAGCTTGCTCTTAGTTTTGCGACTCGTGACCCATCACAAACTAACTCCATAGTTTTATGGTTACAGAACAACCCTAAATCCAATCTAGCCTTGATGTTGTCCTTTGTTTTCCCCTTCACATATATGACGGTGTTGAAAATGTTCTCAAACACGTTCTTTTCAATATGCATGACGTCAAGGTTATGGCAGAGAAGATTGGTCTTCCAATAAGAAAGCTCCCAAAAGATACTTCATGTTATCCAATTATGGGTCAAACCAAAACCAGGAAACTTTTGCTTACCTGACTGGAGACCAAACACAATGTCACCGTACTCTGATACAACATCATGCAATTCTTCACCAGAAAAACACAGGGGTGCATCTTTTTCAACTCTACCAATAAAGAAATCATTTCTGTTCTTTCTGTACCGGTGATTTAGTGGCAAGAAACGACGGTGACAATCAAAAAAAGAAGTTTTACCCCCGTTTGTTAGCGTGAATGCCTTGTTGTTTTCCATACAGTATGGACATGCTAGTTTTCCATGCGTGCTCCAACCAGAAACCATTCTATAAGCTGGGAAACCATTGACAGTCTGATTAGTACTTAAAAGTGCATTTTTATCAAGGTTTTATATCATCATTTTGCACTTGAAGTATCAATAACTCCTTAACTAGAGCATGTTTTATAATAAGAGATCTGATAATATAAGATAGCTTTAATTTATGGTAAATGTTCATTTTAAATACAGGCATATCACACAATTCAAAGGATTGATTGATGTGATTAACTATTGAAAGTGAAAGGACAAAGAAACGGCTAAGATTAGAAAGGAGATGCCGATTCAATTCAAATTGGAACACTGTTCAGTTATTGGGTCATATCTGGAGCTGTAGATCTTGGATTTCAGCTTAATTTATATGGATGGAAAGCTAAGAAATAGGCCTACAATGTTTATGAATAGTGTAAGACCCAAATCTGCCATTTTCAAATTCAAAGTTTGGCCACAAAAGAGAAGTCAGAATCTGTCCTGTAATCCAGCCCAAACACTGCTTAGAATTTTACCCATATCTGGAGTTCTAGAAGGCCAAATGACGTGAAATTTGGTGGGTGGAAGGAAAAGACAATTTCCAACAACTTTCATGAAGAAGATTTTCTCAAATTCGGATGGTAACAATGACATTTCGTCCAGACAAGAGCTTGAGGTCTATCCACCACGTCCACCAACAGCACTACTCAGTATTTTAGCCATATCTCGAGCTCTAGTGATCCAAATGCTCTGAAATGTTATGGGTGAAAAGATAAGATGATTGCCAACAACTTTCATGAAGAACACTTTGCCAAATTCTGAATGGATCAATGTCATTTCATCCAGCCAAAGTGCTTGAGTGCTGCTGTCCACCAAGTCTACTAAATCAATAGTTGGCCACTACATCAATAATCAATTACCAAATGAATAGTTCTGAATTTTAGCCTATAAAAGAAGACATTTGCCATTCATTTAAAATCTTGGTTCTAAGATCAAGATCATGTTCTTGCTCTCTCTTTATTGTTGTAATGCTTAAGTTTTATTTTTATTAATCTCTTGTTCATGCTTTTCATTTCCTTTACTATACTTAGTTAACTTATATCATGTTTATGTTCTTATATTGTTTATTTATGTTTTTCTTCTTCATAATGTCTAGCTAAGTTAATTATGTCAAGGTGACAAGGTTTCACTAATGGTGTTAGGATAAGTATAATATAAACTCAACATGGACTTTAATGTTTATATCCAAGAAAGTTTGCTATTAACATGTCTTATCATTTTTATCTTATTAATTCTTAATAC
>Ga0325411_1000270_pt1 | contig 52710 bp, 19 predicted proteins | sample PopdelMetagenome_13_FD_206181 | JGI IMG/M metagenome (GOLD analysis project Ga0325411, IMG submission 206181) | Populus deltoides microbial communities from Bellville, Georgia, United States - Xylem-PdIQD-R4 | ecosystem: Host-associated > Plants > Phyllosphere > Stem > Wood/Secondary xylem... | reverse complement strand
TTAGCTGCCCAAGTTGATGGTATTACAAGGGAAGCATAAGGCCAAACGACATGGAAAAACAACATAGTAAAGCAGCATATATGTAAGAAAATAGAGGAGATGAAAAGGGAAAACAGAAAAAAAAAAAAAAAAAAAAGTGCCAAAGCCGAGATAAATAGCTTGTCAAAGACAACCAAGTAAAGCAACGCACAAAAAGAATTTGCATGCTCGAAATAACATAATTGTTCTTCATCAATAAAAAGAAATCCGGAGGACAACACTGAAAACTGCAAGAGTTGCTCAGAGCAACAACAGACAGCAATCATAAACTACCACAGATATAATTTACTTACTATTTCAGGATTAAAAAACTAATACATTAGGGATTGAAACATATTTAGTTAAAGATACAGAGATAAAGACATGAATATATTTTTTTTAGAACAATTTTAGAATAGATTTTTTATATTTTCAAAATAAAAGATAAAAAAAAAAAAAACATGTTTCTAAAGACTATATATATCCTTAAAATATCCCTGTAAAAAATTTTAAATGCCAAAATTATCTTACCTTTTTTAAATTAAAAAACCCTAGTTGTATTGAGTTAGAAAGCAACAATTTTATCATTCTCTTCTCTATTAATAATCCTTTCACATCAGGTTCATTTTTCTTTCTTTTTTTTGTCAATTTCTAAAATCTCTCTCTAATCATAATGTCTTTTACATTCCCAGAAGTATAGCTATTAATCTAAAGGTGAAAGTTTAGTTTTCAAAACTCTCTTGTTTTTCATTTTATTTTGTAAACAATGTACTGATATTGTTATATTTTTTAAAAAAATAATAAATTCTTTGCATTCCTCCAGTATAATCAAGATTATGTATTGAAATCCATTGATATGCCTTACCTTTTAAATCTTCTTATTATTAAAGTATCCATTCACTTTGTTTATCAAATAATTAACATGATTTTGTCAAAATGGATTTCAGTTCAAAACTAAAATTTTAGAATTAAAAATCCATAAAAAAACTTATTATTGATGCATAAAAACCCTAGATTATCGATTAAACAAGTCATACAAACATGCAGAAAACCAATATCGAATCAAAACAAAACCTAAAACTCAAGATAATGTTCTTCATATGAACATAAAAAACATTCAAAAGCAACAACCCAAAAATACGTAAGCTATTGCCAAACCCAAAAATTCTCATTTGAAGCTTTAAACTTCCAGTTTTTGACCTTAACAAACCACATTGTCATATTCATATATGTTTTAATTAAAAAACAAAAAAAAACATAAATCATAAAAAAACATGCATGAAATTTATAAAACCAAAATTGCAGCCCTATTGACAGACAACTAATGCATTAAATTTATATCTAAAACTAACTCTTTAGGACAAAAACCAAGCTTTGGAACCAAGAACATGAACTAACAATCCAAAAATAAGAATCAAACAGCAACTGCCGCTTTTAGCAGATTACAAAAACCATTCTATCTTAGCAAAAACAATATCCAAATGTTTCATAAACATCCAAAAAAACATTAACAACTAACTCAAAGCAACATCAAGTAAGGGCGTGTTTTTTTTCCTGGAAAGTGGTTTTCGGGAAATCACTTTCCTGAATTTGTTTGTCATTGGAAAAGTTGGTCAACGGAAAGCACTTTCCTGTTAAAGGAAAATTTGGCTTGATTTCCAGGAAAGTGTTTTCCTTTTATTTTGGACGGAAAACACTTTCCAGAAGTTGTGAAAAATTTAGAAATATCATATTATTTACTAATTATGTCAAATTTGGTCCTCAAACTTTTGATTGCTATATATTTTATTTGAATCTTTTTTTTTAAAATTTCATCCCTTAAAATTTGATTTAATTTGATTTTTATATTAACTTTGGTCATTATTTTCATTATTGTTATTTAATTTTCTTTTATCATTTTTTTTAATTGAAATTTTTTATCTATCAAATTTGGTCCTCATTCTTTTGATTGTTACTTATTTTATTTAAAATAATTTATGAAATTGTAATTATTATTATTTTAATTTCATCATCTTTCAATTTTTTTATCTGTTAGATTTGATCTCTATTAGTTTGATTATTATTTATTTTATTTGAGATAATTCATGAAATTAGATTTTTTTTTTCAATTCCATTCTCATTCAACCTTTTAATATGTAAGATTTGTTCCTTATTATTTTAATAAACTTGAAAAAAAACATTATTAAGCTATTTTCCAGCTTATTTTCCATAACATAACCAAACACTGGAAAGTGTTTTCTAACTTATTTTTCATGACACTACCAAACATCAAAAACTAATTTACTTTCCAAGGAAACCACTTTCCAAAAGAAAACTACTTTCTTACAAACAATTGGGCTTTAAAGAAAAACTACATTTTTATGCATTAAACAACATCCAAACTTAATATAATGTGACACCAAAACAAGCCTATAATGTCATTAAACATTAAAAAAGCATGAGTGGGTAAGCCATATGGACTCCACTCTTGAGTTTTTACATGGTTATACCCTCTTCAAGCTTGCTGACTATAGGCAGCTGCTTTTCCTTCTTTTTTTTTCCCTTTCACTCCTTTTCTTTTCAAAGTTTGTTAGACCTTCTATGTTAGACTTTTAAACCTTCTTAATATTAATAAAGTATTCCTCCTGTCTCATTTTTTTATTCTTTAAGGGGTATTTATAAGGTTTTTCTAGTTTTTTCTTTCTCGGAGTGGATCCTGCACCAGTACAGCACTAACACTAGCTATAACATTTTTTGGTGGATTCCATCAAAGATTAGCTCTTTGATTTAAATGAGAGGGTTCTATATAAAAGTTAAAAGCTATAAGCTTTTATATTAGGTTGGTTTTATAATAGTGGTTTTGTTCCTTGGTAGTTTTGCTAGACTTGGAGGGCAAGGAGCCATTTTTAGCATTTTGATCTTGAGAGAGGTTTTAAAGCCCTTGATAAGAATTTTCTGAAAGGCTTTCAAGTGTGAACACATGAAAAAATTGGGTGGTTTTTAAAATAATGGTTGTCATTGTCAAGGCTGATTGGGTTGACCATTTTCAAGGCTTCGCCAGAGCAATTTCGATGTAAATATCATCGGAAACCACTTGAAGTTGGCAGAGGAGGTGCACACCTTTCTTTTGGACCCAACCTTACTTAATTTAGAGGTCTATAACTTCACATTTATTCGTTCAAAGGTATTAACTCGATCAGCCTAGAATTTGAAAATGTAAGGAAAATTGACATGGACAAGATGTTAGAGACTTCTGTAGAAGAATTACGGTGTAAACATTCAATTTCATGGACATGAGATTATAGAGGGAGTGTTTCTCAATTGAATGGTGGTGGTTACAACCCCTGAGGTGGTTGGACACGCCATATTCATTCGCCTAAACATGCTTACTTGATTAACCAAGATTTTCAAAGAAAGAGATGAACAGTGGGTGAATGATATGTCATTTAGGTTAAACCCTAGAAATTATGTTTTTTAATTTTGGATTTTGCCAATTTTAATTTGTCTATTCTCGTTTAAATACTTTTAATTGCATCCATAATTATCTCTCAACTTTTAATTGCATGCAATTATACCCTTGTCAAATTTAAATATCAGCTCCAAAGTTCAATGCCTTTTACAAAAGAGTCCTTGGTTTTCAATTTGTTCAATTTCATCCCTAATTGACCACCAAAATTTCAATTTTTTTTCAGTTTGACCCCTGATTTGACCACTTTCTACCCTCAAAATTGCGTCACTTATAGATTGGTCCTTGGTCTTGGGAATCTATAATTAAGTCATTAATTGACCTCTAAATTTTAATCTTCTCATAATTAGGCCCCTGATTTGACCAATTAAGCCTTACAAAATCTAATTTCAATCCCCAAACTTTAATTTCTTCCAATTAACACTCAAATTGACTCTAAAAACTGATTTTCCTTACAATTAACTACTTGATAAAATTAATTTAGCCTTCTAAAATCCTCATTAAGTCCTTAACCATCTAAATTTGTATTTTCACTTGTCGTCTTAGTCCTCTATCACCAACTTAGGTTATAGGCTTATTTCTTGTATTTGTTTCTTGATTCTAGTTTTATAACTTGAATGGGTCTAAAAGTTTGAGAAAAAACACTTAAATTACCAGACAAAACTAAAAAACAAAAAATGTTTTGGAATGTAAGGATAGCATTTAAAAGTTTGGTGAAAAAACGATTGCATGACTTGAGGCATGCTCAAGAAACGTATTAGGGCCAAGTTTTGAAAAGACATGGCTTTAAAACAACAAAAAAAGAAAAAGAAGAAAGAAGAGAAAGGATGGTGTTCATGCATATAAGAGATAAAAGTAACAAAAACAGAAATGAGGGTTGGAACAATCCAACAATACATATAACCTACAAAGTTAGGTAAAAGAGAAATGTAATAAATAAGTAGCAAGTACGAGATGATGTGGTTGTCAAATCAAAAAGATTCTAAAATGTTAGCAAACCAAAAAAAAAAAAACTGAAAAGGCAATACCAACTAGAGAGTCGACAAAAGTGGAACAAAAAGAAAATAAAAAGGTGAGGTGAAGAAATAACATAAAGGCTATAAAACAAAAGCATGCAGTTGGTGATCAAAAAGCATAAAGAGTAGAGAATGACAATGCTTAGATAATCTAATAATTGTGCAAGGGCCATAAAACTAAGAGGGAAGCAAAATGTTTAAGCTAGCACAAAAAAAACAAAATGAAGACTTAAAATAGCTCATCTTAACTAGCACAATATAAAACCAAAAACCATAGTGGAAGAGGAGCTAAGATCATATAAACTAATTGCTAACAACAACATCAAGGCGAGTGAATGAATATATTCAGTGTAAAGATTTAAAAGATAGACATAAATAGTAAAAATCAAGGGGTAAAAGCATGATAGTAGATAAAAATAAAGAGGATACATTAGAGAAAATAGATCAATCAAGCACACCCAGGAAAAATATTGCGATCAACTGAAACATGTAAGTGCCAAAGAAAAAAGGAAATGAAAAAAAAAAGTTGTTATGCACACATATGAAATAAAGATGCATGCTAATAGAATAACAAGAACATAAGCTAGTTATCTAGTAGAAAAAACAAAACAAAAATAAAATCAGACATGTTAGTTCATTTCAGAAAAGAAAAAAAACTTGATTTTTTTTTTAAAAGAAGGCAATCAATACAGGGATGAAGGACATATTCGTTAATGAAAAAAAAAAGGTGCAAGGTTGTAACCCAAAAAGTTATAAATGTACATTAAAACTTTACCAAGCAAAAAAAAAAAAAAAACAAATATGCAAACAATAATTCAAACAACAATAAAAGACTTGAAACAATCAAATTGAAAGATACATGGAACCTAAAAGGCTATTAATCAACCAAAGTTGTGATTTGAAGTTACATACTTTAACAATAAGCTAACATGACTCAACTATTTCAAACATCAAATAACAACTAGTACGATCCATGTAAGGGTTGATCAATTAAATTTGAAATTTTCCTAACAAGCATAATTCTCAATCCAACCATTGGATTGAGCTAAAATTTTACTAGAAATTTCAGGAGGTATTATTTTATATTGGGTTAAAACTTCAAGATGATCAAAATCCATAAAAACATCACAATACAAGTAAGAAGGTGCTGGATGAATTTTGCTATGTGTTGCCTTTTGACTTGTGGACTTCTTATTTGAAAAGAATTCTTTTCCTCATGATACAAGAATATTCAACAGCTTACTTTTGAAATTTTTCTAGTTTTAAAATGATCCTTAATGGTTAGCAACAAAGTTTTCAAGTGTGACAAGGATTCCTTAATATTTTAAAAATCCTTTTCTTATAAGGATTTCTTATTTATCCTTGCTACACAAGGAAAGAAAGGTTGGAGTATTAATGATAGATTACTTTGTTTGTTTTAGGTTATTTAAGCTTGTTTCACAAAGAACTATATTTATTATTTCGGTTTTGTGTTATTTTCATTATTTTGGACTTGTTTTAGTTTTAGTTTGGACTTTTAATTTAATGTGGGTTCATGATAACCCATTAGTCATTGTTTAGGGTTTATTAAGTGTTTTGTGCTTTAATTTTTGTTGGGCTTTGTTTTTTTGGCCTTGGGTCGATGATCCATTAGATTATTTTGGAGGACTATATATGTTTTTTATGGCTGTCAAATTCTAGCAACCTTTTATCATTAAATAATTTAGATTTTTCCTTGAAGTACATCACATTCTTTATTAGAACATAGATCATCAATTGACTTATAATGGAAGACTTCTTCTGCATGTTTATTTATGATAGGTACTAGATAAGATTTGAGTAATTTGATCAATCTTTTCTTTTAGGTTCGCTTTACCATCTTTGGTTTATTGGAATGCAAGCCATGTGATTTTCCTATTGTGTGTTGTCTTTAGGTTTAATTGGTTTTGACTTAACTTGCCTTGGTGTTGTGTTTTTTTTACTGTAACGTGTTGTTTATATGGTATGTTGTTGGTTGTACAATTGTCATCTGTATTTGATTTTAATTAGTCAAGGGATTTATCTTGTAATTGTAATTTTTTCTTGGTTCTTTAATTTTGCTAGAATAAAATGGTGGATTATGTTTGGTAGGCTTTTGGGTGGGGTTTTAGAATGGTTTGAAATTTTAGGGGGTCTGAGAGATTAAATTGAATTTTGTTTAAGTGATTGTTTGTTGCTAGATTAGGTGGAGGGAACACGTGGTTTCGGTTGGGTTGTCTATTAAGATCTTGTCTCTAAAGACTAAGATGTCACATCAACATTCTTATAAAACTCTTTATTTTTTTATTTAGAACATATGTTTGGTAAGATACGTTTCTTAATGAGTTTGTTTTTCTAGTAACCAATCCTAATCTATTTCCAACTTCTTCTTCTTCTTTTTTTTTGTTCTGAAACCATATGATTTTTATTTTCTACTTTGTCTTATTGAATAATTGTTTTTAGTGTTTTTTTTATTGTTATGATTTGTTTGCATACTTTTCATTTTGTATGACCTTGTTAGACCGACCAGGTTAAAAAGTGAGCAACTACTTTTTATATATATATATATATATATATATATATATATATAATTGGTCCAGTGACAAAATAATAATATTTTTGTTATTTTTTAAGTTTAATAACTCTTTAATTATTAAATTAAAAATAATAGCAAACTTGTAAATGATTAAATAATTCTTATTGATTTTTCTTAATACATTAGGTAAACTAATACACACACAACATGATTTTTTTCCAAAAATTTATAATTTTTTTTAAAAACAAAACATAGGCAAAAGAGTAGGGGTGCAAGCCTACAACCGTGCAACTAGACTAATTGGTGAAAGGAGATGTAAGAAAAAAATGGGTAAATTGGACAATTAGTGCACAAAATACAAATAAAAGGCGAAATAACACATGAAGAACAAGTTTTTGGCAAAATAGCATAATTTAAAAACATCACGGTTCAGAATCATGATATTTGACTAAAAATCGCGGTTGTGAACCATAATATCAATTAACAGACCATTTTGATAAACATTTTAGAAAACGATCAGATAATAGCCAAAACAATCAATTAGTGCATGGATCAAGCTGTGGTAAAGCTTGATGTGGTTAAGACAACTAATGTACACAAAACCAATATGGATCACATATGAATGGACTTGCTCATGTAGTCGGATCCGCTTATGTGTAAGACAATAAATAGTAGTATCATCCCGCATAATAATTTAAATTATAATTAAATACATGTATAATACATTTTATGATAATTAAATTAAACATAAATTGGAAACATATTAAAATTAAATATTTTTACAATGCTAACGAATACATCATTTGATCGATATCGATCTTGCAACCGTAGGACAAAATATGTTCTTCTATCTAAGAGGATACTTAAATTTTAATTAATGCGGCGATTTAGAAGTGTGGTATTTTAAGTTGTTATATTTCAAAAGCACGATAAGTAGTTGTTGTATTTTATAAACACGATAAAATTAAATTATGCTATTTTATTAAATAATTTTTAAATAACATAAAACACAACAATATCAAATTATGCTATTTTACTTTTTTTTTTTTAATAATATAATTTCCTCATATTTTTAAGTTTATGGTGATAATTTTTTTTTTTTTGTTAAAAAAACAGCAAAAATACATACGACTGTGCGGAGACACACCACATCGACTAGTTAGTTCTATTAAAAATCTATCTTCCGTTCCCGATAATTACTGATTGTTAAGATGCCACAAGCAGAGATTAAAAAAAAGAAAGAATGGATATGTACACATACGACCTCTCTCTGTTGGATTTCTCCGATCCCTTCTTCGATCCAATCTCCACTTCTCACCTTCACCACCTTCTTCACCGTTCGTCATCATCATCATCATCATCAAATTCTTCAACAGTAATCGATCGCCATGATAAGCCAAAGAGCCCTCCAAGGCACCGTCATGATGGAACGTCCCCTCTCCCACTTGGAATGGACTGGTGCCTCCCTCCTCGTAAATGGGTTTGTCTTTTCAATACATATAATTTTTCTTATTCATGATTGTGGGTCTTGCTGATTTTTGGTGTATGATTTATATATATAATTTTGATTGTTCATGGAAATGACTTAAGCTTTATACACTTGTTGGAACGTTATTTGATTGCTAATGTCCTAGTCTCTGAATATTAGGATGGACGGAATTCCGTTTGGCCTCATGATCCACATACCGGATGGAGTTATTGTGTTACCATTCCGTCTTGGATTCTTGTGCCCAAGTCAAGAGGTTCAGATCCTGTCGCGGTATCATTCTCCACAGCTCAATTTTATTTTATATTGTGAAAGCAGATAGCTTTCTGTTTTAACATTCATTGACCACAGTTTTACAGAGTTCAAGTTGGTGTACTGTCACCCGAAGGGCTCACCACCACCAGAGGGATATTGCGAAGATTTAGTGATTTTTTAAATCTATTTTATGAGGTGATTTAAATGTCGAGTCATTTTTGTTGATGGGTGTTTATTTGACTTTCGAAAATTGCTGCTTCTTGTATGTCATTTTTTTTTCCCTCGTTTGGTTGTATAGTGGTTTTAAAAGCTCACTTTAACTATTGATTGTAGCTTAAAAAGGCATTTCCTCTTAAAACTCTTCCTCCAGCTCCTCCAAAGACGATTTTGAGAATGAAGAGCAGGATATCTGTGGAAGAGGTAGGTTCTTTTTGCCCCCTTTTTACATTTTCTTGGTTTTTTATGCCACGTCGTGTATATAAGAATCTGCATGATTCCATGTTGCTTCCATGATTTTCCAGTAGTTAAAACTTAAAGGTGGTTCTGTCTGTGCTCTTCAATTTAAGAAATCAGTGATGCATATGAACATGATATCACTGAATTTTATCCCAGCCAGAGGACTGGGATTCTGTATATGCATGTATATGTAGAAGGTCTTTGAAGATTTCTTTTAATCTGTCTCAATTTTTCTTACCTCATTGCAACCGTGAAAAGAGAAAATAGATCAAAAGGAAATAATGGAACAAACAAATAAAGACATACATTCGGATACTGCTGCTCCTGGAAGCTGTGTAACTAGCATGGGAAAGGAGATATTCCATTGTCTTGTCTAGTTTTAGAGACTCAAGCGTGCCTCCATAATTTGGATGGTTTGCTGAAATTTTGCAACTGGAGCACCATTATTCCACACTTGCTCTCTATGTTGTTATATTTGATTATATTCATCATGCTCAGTGCCTAAGATAATAAAGGAACCCTTAGGCCTTATTCTGGTTATTTTGGGACTAAATTTCTCTTCAGATTTTGACTGTTTGTGGAGAATAAAAGCATTGAAAATTGTAACTTGAGTAGAACTGTAGCCTGGATATGTAATTATAGAAGTGTATGTGGGAAGCTTGGCAAAATATATCATATCAAAGGTAGATTCAGAAGGACAATATCCTTAAGCAGTTTTTATTCGTCTATAGTGACTCGTGGCATGCTCGATAATCGCTTCTGCTAGAAAGTGCATATAAGTTTATCAATGTGACTTTAAGCCTTGATGAGAACGATTGATCTTCTTAACTCCATTTCTGCTATTCATGGACAGTAGCTCCATTATAACGACTTTTACAATATAAAAAATGTAAAGAAAATGGCTTAGCAATTGACAGAACCAGCCTGGAATGACAGTTGTGTGTGAATGTAGAGACTCTTGCAGCCTTGAGTTGAGGGAGCAGATGCAAGGGGCATGGTGATAAGTTATTTGAATTTCAGCTGGGAGATTGCTCTGTTAGCCAAGGTCTGTTAGTACGGGGCCAAACTGGGAAAGAGAGGTGATGTTTGGCTGAATTTTGGCAATGCAGATTGGTTAGTCCATTGAGGATGCGGTGTTTTGAAATTAGGTGGGAGCTTGATGTAATTTCTTCTTATAGGATTGTGCAGGCACTGAAATTGATGAATGGGTGAGTACATGCATAATGGGGTTTCAACCTAGATATCCTTAGTTATTTAGTCGGCTGCATGGCATCACCTGCTTTTGGATTAGAACTAGATTCACAAGAACTTATCTACTAGCTGGATTTACCTAGTAGAACAATTTGGTTTTGGTGGTGGTGTTGTGCAAAACCCAAGTAACCAAGTAATAGCACAAAATAAAAGGGACAAAATATAACGTGGTTCGGCAAAGCCTACTCCACAAAACTTCAGTATCAAATACAGGGTTAAAAAGCACAAATTAATCACACACACACACACACACACACCTAACTATCCAAAACCCAGTTACATCCAAGGAATCTTTGCTGCATAACTATTAGCCCCCGCGAACTACTATTGTGTAAAACTAAACGAGAAGGCAACCCTTTCAAAAACCTACAATACTGTGTGCCAAAAAATTCTACTACCAGATTTATGGTTGCCATTACACACAATCAATATTTGAGGCACACATAAACTAGACACTACACATGCTATTTATACTAGCAACAAGGTCTTTCTTTAAGATTCATTAGGAAACACACTTCAAGCTCAACACCAACAAGCCTCATTTCCTAAATAGAATATGTCAACACATTCTGTTCTTGTTTAGGACTCCAAACCATGCAATTACCAATCTAACGAAAACCTACTCACCAACTTAAGCCACAACTCACAACTGTTGGTTATTTCAAGGGGTTGGAAATTGTGTTCTGTGGTTCCAGAACTGAAATGCTAGAAAGCAAAGTATATGAAAAGAAGTTCTGTAGCTTGGAAAATGGAGCCTTGGGCTTGATTTGGATGAAACTTCTGGTGAACAAGCATATAAGATGGTGCGGTGGATGTTGCTTTTTTCTTGTCAACCAGAGAGATCATATTCTTAACTTTGGAACTAGAGATTATTCCTTCACTTCTTTGGTTTGAAGCTTTACAGATCAATATGCTTATCAGCCTTCTTTTGCCAAACCTTATTTATGGGGACTGTGCCTCCATCTTGGTGCTCTTTTAGTATTTTGTTAGTTATCAAAAGGATGGATGGAGAAACTTGATAAGTTTGTGTTTTCCTTATTAGCCATGTTTACATGTGTTTATTTACAGCAAAGGGTATGCAGGACAGCTTAGGGTGCTGTTCCGGGTGTGAATTTCAGGGGCTGTTTACGGTTATGAAAAGTGATGTTAAGAGTAACTTTCTGGTTTGAGTTCTTCTTTTGATGGTTAAGAGCAATAGGATTGACTGGGCTTGGAATTCAATGGAGGTTGTTTGATGGTTGGAATGTGGGATTTGAGTTACTGGAAATTGTAGAAACTTCTAGAGTCACACTAGTATGGTTTCTAGGAGTCACATCTAGAGGATAGAAAACCTAAGCTTCACATCTAGAATTCGTAGGAGTCACACCTAAGAGGAGATTGCATCGCAATCAAAAGCAAAATTGTTGGATTTTATTCATCCAGTCTCTTCTAAAAATAATGCATTACATACCTTTGCATAGAGTTTCTAATACTCGAAGTCCTATATAAGAAATTACTAGTAGTTCTATTTTGGAATATGAAATACCCAATAAAGCTAATTACTTTAAACTAAAGAAACACTAAAAAGACCTGGAAATTCTAGATTTTTCAGCGAACTTAGAAATAACAAAAATACCCTTGTCTACAACAATACAATCTGAGATTAATGTGTATCTAGAATTTAAAATTAGCTATTTCCTTTAGAATAATAATGGTAATAATATTCTCAAAATGGCTAGTATTTTGCAGCGAAGATGTTCTCTGGAGGATTGGATGGAAAAACTATTATCAGACATTGATGTATCCAGAAGTGCTCCAGTAGGAACATTTCTTGAGCTTGAGGCTGCAGCGAGGTCATGTAGGTGTTTGTAGATGCATCTTGAAAATAACTCTGTTTTTTGGTTGAACGTTTAACAGTGTACTGTTCCCAAAGCAAAGAATATAAAATACTCTATTGCTCATGCTTTTCTGAATTAATATGTAGTTTTATCCTATTCAGCTTTTGATGATGCGAATCAGGAAGGGGAAGATGTTGATTCATCTGTTATAGGCATGGTTCCATCATTTCTTCTGCAAACCAGCTTGGATGGTTCTGTTCTTGCTGGTAGTACATCAGTTGCATCATATCATGATTATGATTCTCCTGGTGAGATGTCAGGGTTTGCAACTCCAAGGATTGAAAGAGATATCAATGATGATCTTGGCATGGAAGCTTCAATGTCTGATCAAAACATAACCGATCCCACTGAAACACCTGCTAAACACAGTAGGTTTAGCAAGACCTCTATTCTGGAGAACCTAGAAAGGTTTTCCCAGCAGAAAATACATCCTGTAAGGGTTAAAAGTATCACAGGCAGAGATAAACATGCTGATAGTACATCTAAAGCTAAATCTTTTCTTGGTGATGAAACGGTACCTTTGCCCGAACAAGAGTATCTGAGACTGGATGGTCATATCCGACAACTGTCTACAGAGAGTACTGAGAGTGACATCAGTTCTGTGAGAGCTAGTGAAATATCAAATTTGGGGATGGGTAATTTATTTGGTGATAATTCAATTGATTGTCCTGAAGGAACTGAGAGTTCTAAAATCATTGATGCTTCTGTAAGCTCTGATTTACAGTTATCAAGGGATGTACTAGTTGCTCTTCCATCAGATGAGCGCCATAAATTGAACAGGATTCTTAATACTTTACAGCAAAGACTGGCTACTGCAAAAACAGATGTGGAAGATCTTATAGCAAGATTAAATCAAGAGATTGCTGTGAGGCAATTCTTGACAACAAAGGTATGCTTGACTATGCTTTTGTGCTTTCTTGCGCAGTTTTAGTTTCATTTTTATAGCAGCGTAGGAATAAATTTAAGGTGATGTGTGATGCAGCACTCTGTTTTATCTTTTATCTTTTTTGGAAGAAAAATTCTTTCTAACATTGAGATGGACCAGGTGAATTTCATTGAAGTTTTGGAGCTAGGTAGACTTGCCATCATTATACTAGTGCTATTTTAATGGCAAAAATTCCAGCAAGATATAAACACCTCTCGCTCTCAATATGCGCATGCACACCTGTGTGTTCTTTATATTCTTATTCCTATTTTAGTGTAACTAATTATCTTTTCTGAGAAGAAGAGAAACGGATAGACAACACCATTATCTTTGTTATTACAAATTTACTAAACTCAGTAAAATTGAATGATCTTTTGATGGTAGACGATGTTGAATGGTTTGGATAGACATGCTTATTAGTAAAGTGCAACTGAACAATTATGGGCTCATTGTATTCAAAGGTTTAGGTTTGTCACTGTTATTTAATTGGATGAAATACTGCAGTGCAACCAAAACTGTGCTGTGAATTGTGAAATTCGTGTTACCGGACAGCCCTAACTCTATTTGCTCCAATCTAGCCGTCATCTTTTGATTCTATGAGTGTAGTAGCATTTTGACTGTGGTTTTCAGTAGGCAATACTAAGCCATGCAGTATATAATATACATGTACATATCAGTAGCGAGGACATAACCGGGTTTTGAGGACTTTTTTTGGTAGGTTAAAGATTTGGAAGAGGATCTTGAGACTACTAGAAACAATTGTAAAGAAAACATGCAGCAAGCTGTTTTGATTGAAAGGGAAAGATTTACTCAAACGCAGTGGGATGTGGAGGAACTCCGTAGGCAGTGTTTGGAGTTGGAGCTAAAACTGAAACATGAACAGGTTTATTCTCTTTAAACTATCATTCTCTACATTTCATTCTATTCCATTATGATGAGAGCTGGTGAATGATCCATGATAATATCCAGGATGAAAAGGCATGTTCTGAGTCTGCTAAAATTTCAATACTGCATGACAACAAAATGTTGCTGCAGCAGTTGGATGTTGCTAGAAAAGATTTTGAAGACTTAAATAAAGATCATGAAGAGTTACAGGTGAAGTCAAAAGCAGATGTAAAGCTCCTTGTTAAAGAGGTCAAATCTCTTCGAAATTCTCAGAGAGAACTAAAGCAGGAGCTTAGCCGATTGATGAAAGAGAAATTAGAAGTAGAGGTAAATTCTCTTTTCACCAAAACGTGTCGGTTTCATCATTTTGCTTCTTGTATCACACGTTCAAGTCAGGTCTTCAATGTCTACCCAACCAGTTAAATTTTCTCCCTTATTTCTATTAATTTGGTTTGCTCTTAGGTTTTCTTCAATCAATCTTATTGTATTGTTTCTCTTTGTAATATTATTGAATGATATTTGCATATTCACATGTGGCATTCTACTATGTGCATATAGTTCTTTGTTGCAAAAAACCCCATCAATTAGTACTGTTTTTTATGTGTATTTCAGAGAGCAGTTCATAAGGAAAAGCAAATAACCGAGAATGTAATTGCTGCTAATGCCAAGCTGTTGCATGAGTGTGAAATTCTTCACAACAGGCTTGAAGAATGCAGTGTGAACTTCCTTATCGAGGAGGAAGATAAATTAATTGTGGATACTTCATCACCATCTGATGCCATTGATCTCTTGACTACATCTGACAATCGAATTGGTCTCCTTCTTGCAGAGGTAACTTTCCACATTTTATTTATTAACCTGAAAATGAGAAAATGTTTCCACCTTGAATCTTTTTTCCACATGATGGTAGCTTTGGAGTTTGGAGTATTGAAATATAGTGTTTGGACAATCTCATTTAAAACATGGTGCTTTTCCCCACAAAATATAGTACCTTGTATGCTTTCATATCAAACATAAATGCATGCATTTACATTGCATGTGAATAATTTAAATTTGTGCATTTCTGGATGAATTTATATGGGTGTTGATTTATTTAACAATATTCTCATCAGCCTCAGTGACTGAAAACCGTTAAACTATTATTCTTATTCTTTGAATCAACGGTTCCTTGCATGTGATATTTGGATGAAAGAATGAAGGTGCGCAGATAGTGGTTTGGAATGCAGTGGGATTTATCATTGTTCTGTGAACATTTAAATTCTTGACAGGGATATCCTTCTCTATGCTCTTGATAGGGATATCCTTTTCTACATGTCTATTTGATGTTTTTTCGGAACCTTTGTTCATCAACTGATTGATATGGATTGTAATCCATATAAAAAACCGAAGAACAGTCTGTAGAAAAGATGTGTCTACCCAAAGAAAGAAGACAATTTAGATTGCTACTGCATGAGACAATTCTATCCATCTCTCATGGCATGATGCAAACACGATGGATAGATGCATGCAAGGTGACTTTTCAAATAATCTGAAAAAAAAAAAAACCATTGAAAGTACCAGTTTTTGGGAAAAATGTCCAAATCGATGCTGGTGTTGGGTGATGACGCTACATAACGTGGAACAATTTTGAAATCTGCACTATTTACAATTACAGCATAGCGTGTCAAGATTCTTTATCCAACTTGGTGTCTTGGGTGCATTATAGGCTCTAAAGAAATTCAGAAGTGTTTCATGTACAAAATCTAGACTGGTTTTCCTTGCACTGCACAATATTGACTAAACTCTGGTTGAACAGGTTTCTATGATTTCATGTACCATCCTACCTTTGTAACATCCTTTTCTCATAATTTCTTGCAATCGTGGTTATATTAACCTTTACATGCTTGCATATGTTTCATAAACTCGAGCAGGCACAGCTCCTGGCACAGGATTTGGAAAATTCTGTGGCAAGATTGGATGAAACTCACAACACAAATGACAGTGATAGAACGGAGAATGAGTTGAGGAAGATGCTGACAGAAACTTTCATTGACAATGCCAGATTGAGGATGCAGGTCAATTCCATAATCCGATGTGCTCTAAACTTACATTTGAAGTCTGATAAAGATGATGAAGATGAGGAAGCTCCTTCGAGAAAAACTGTCCTAAGCAAATTCTTAGAAAGATAATATACAAGGATATGGAAACAAAAAAGCATTTTCATGTTAGATTGTATACTTAATAATAGTTATCAGATTGTTAAATGCAGCAGTTGCCATGCAAATGCAAAGGTGCCTGACCATACCACACTAGTTCTAGCGTACAAAACTCGTACCATTCAAAGCCAAAGCCAGGCCAGGCTATACAATTTCTGGCCAACACATACACAGGCTACACCTAGATGTGCACTTCTTCCAGCTTCATTTTATTTCTCTCTTCTTATACATTATTATATCTTCGAACTTCATTTTATTTCTCTCTTCTTATACATTATTATATCTTTCAATATTTTTTTACTTGAGCTTCAAATAATCTCCTATTCTTGAAGGACTTACTTTTTAGGCTAACATCCAGCCAATCGGTTAAGCCTATCAACCAAAGGCAAGCCCATTACTCCATCATTATCAATCCATTAACATAATCATGAAAAGTTAAATTTTGTCTGAAGGTTTTTCACAACCTCATTTTATAGCATTGTTTGTGGAAACCTGAACAAAAACTAGTCTATTCTCTCTTATCCATCATATTTTTCCATGAATGGTGAAATTTCAAGACATGAAAAAGATTGATCTTCGTAGCATAGGAACTCTAAGCTCTCCAACAACTCTCTTATTAAGTTCAAGTGCTTAATAATATTATATAGCCATACAAAAACATTTTCTTAATCTTCCATTCCATTAATATAAAATATAACATATAGCTCCATTATATGCACTAGAAGCACAAAGACAACTCTGATGCCTCAAAGGAATAAGATAAAAAGATGTGTAAAGTATGCACAAAACCTTAACTTTACAAAGGAGTTGTTCTCTCATTTGACTTTCGCTTACATGCTCCCGATAAAAAAAACTTAGACACAAGATGAGATCAATAATTGCATAAGCTTATAAAAATGAACATTAGTCCCACCCGGTGAGAGATTCTATTTTGTCATTGAGTGTTACACACTAACCTCTCTAGAGAATGTGTCTCTGAGAAGGCTAACTTAGACAATCATAATGGTTTTACAAACCCTAGAGAGCATCAAAAACATCAGAAGCATCCTAGAGTTTTTGAAACAAAATATTAATGCAATGTGCAAAGTTCTTCTAACAACATTTTATGGTTTTGCTAAGGTATGGTATCACAATCTTGAACCTGACTAATTATTAGCCTTCACAATCTTTATGTAAGGCTCATATTTCGTATTAACACTATCATTTTAGATAAAAAAAAAGCAAGACTAAACTCTTTTCCATTACCCAACGAGAAAATAAGAGCACTATAGCTTATCTTTAAAGATTTAACGAGGAAATGCTAAACATGAAAATATACTTGAATCAATTGTCACTAAAACCTTGATTAGTGGAGTCTATAACCACTCATTATAGGAAAACTTGTATACTCTCTCTAATAGAACTCTCCTCAATGTAAAATAGACAATGAAAAACCATATTCGAGTAAAACAAACAAATGTCACTAGATAGGGACAACTTCATTTTCAAATAGCATAATCTCTACAACACCTTCAATCTCGTACCTGGACATCATCCAAGAGGAGCAATAAAAGGTCCATTCATGATCGCCTGACATTTCTTAAGCCTCTAATCACACCTTTACCATTATGGATGTTGATGAAAAAGATTTCATACATTATCCACCTCTAATGAAGAGTGGCATAAAAATAACAAATCCTAACAAGTTCTATCATTATCACCATGACCACAATCATGATTTGAAGAATATCATGCTCTAAAAAAATATATTAAAGATTGATCTCTAGGGTGATATCTTCAACAATGTATGAAGAAGGAGATGCAATATAAACAAACATAAAAAATCCTTATGAAGCACTATCTAAGATCAAATAATTTTTTAAATTGGATCTCTATATTTTAAACTTTTTAAATAAAAATAGTAACTTTCTCAATGTTTTTGGTGACACCATGAAAAATCTCCATGGTGAGATCTTCATGTTTTCATTAAAATCTTCATATCTCTATTGAATTTTTCATGTCTTCAAATGTATCTTCAAGAAAAATCTCCATGGCTAGATCTCTATGTCTCCATTGAAATCTTCAGAGATCTTTCTATCTCTATTGACATCTCCATAAGTGACTCCATGAGAAATATCCATCGGGGGATATCCATTCAAATATATACATCTTCATACAATATTTCCTTATATAATGCTTTTTTTTTTTTATCACAAAGCATTTTTCATTTCCTAGATAATAATGTTCTCTACTAGAACTTGATAAAATCTCATATTCCTTGCAAGAAAAATTCTCATGTTAACAAAAGTCACAAAAGAAAAATATTTATTTCTCATGAAGACATAATCATAAAGGTAACATTTTTCATGCGAACATAACTACAAAAGTAATTTTTATACAATAAGTATTTTTTTCTCCTATTTTTTATGGTTAAATTCATTCAAACATGATTGTTTAAAAGACTTGAGGGGCAAATGATAATACACAAAAAATATATAAAAAATAAAATCCCCCAAATGGGCCAGGACTGGCTTTTTCTAGCTATTTGTGCCAACCTAAATGGCTGGATTTAACCCTTGATCCTACCCAACACCTCACCTTGTTTTTATGCCTAGTGTCATAACCCAATTCTAGGTTATTCAAAAAAAAAAAATCATATTTTTTCAAAATAAAAATAAAAAAATAAAATAAAGGCTGGCTGCGTGAAGAAAGCAGACAGGGGAGGATTCTAAAAAATATAAGCTATAATTTTTAGAGGAAATTCAAGGCCTAATTGTACCCTATTATGCCTAAAAATGGAGAAAACAATGCAAATTCAAGGTCAAGTTAAATGATTATTGGACGAATTTGCATAAAAATTAAGTCCAATGACATAATTAAATTTTTAATAGGCCAATTTGATTTAATCATGGGCCAAATTAAATTTTAATTATGTTTAAGAATTAATTTGGATCCAATTGAAGGATTTAATTAAGTACAAATATTTAATTATACTTTAAATGGGTTAAATTAATTCTATTAGGGGCTTAATTGGTGAAAAATTAAGTTTCGAAGCCTAATTTGGGCTTAATTGAGAAGATTAGAATTTTAAGAGACCAAATTTAATTTTTACCAAGTTAATTGATTGAAATTAGGGCCCAATTGCAAGAAAATTGAAGTTTTGTGGTCAATTAGGGGTTAAATTAAAAAAATTGACAGCTAAGGACCAATCTGCAAAAGGCGCCAAAATTTGGGGGCTTAATTGACAAAAACCGGGGGCAAAATTGAAGAAATTGAAAGTTTAATGGTCAATTAGGGGTTAAATTGACAAAATCCAAGAGAAAGGACCATATTGCAATAGGTGCGTAACTTTGGGGTTTCAATTGAATTTCATCAGGGGCTTAATTGCATTAAATCCAAAGTTTAGGGTCAATTAAAACAAATTGGAAGATAGAGGACTGCATTGAACTTCGGCAAAATCCCTATCCAAATGCAAAACGACGCCGTTTTGAGTATTTTAAAAGAAGAAGAAGAAGAAGAAGAAGAAGACCAGACGACGCGTCGTCTGGTCACTGTTCATTGTCTTCTTCTTTTACCCGAAAGAAACTGCCTTGGTACCTACTTTGCAGGTGCATTTAATACACCTAACGTCCATCAAATTTAACGAAACTTCCATGAAAACGATCCTCTGCAGTTTCTATACAGCTCCATATAAATAGTTCAGTCTGAATGACAACCCATCGGCGCAGGCGCCGGCCTAAACATGCCAACTCAATCAGCATTTTTTGCAGATTTGATAGTGCACCATGCCTACTTTGAGCCAACGGTTCGGATCCTTCCTAACAGAATTAATGGCTGAAATTTTACCTCGGTTTAGACGAGATTACCCTCTTCCACCGCCTATAAATAGAGGCGGGTTTGATATCCTGGAGGAGGAGAAAATCGGGTCCAAAAATCGCCAAAAACTAGCCTTTTCTGCTCAGTTTTCCTGCAACAAGTCCTTTCTCTTCTTTCTCTCTCCGCCGTGGCCTTCAGCTTCCACCACCCTCATCATTGGTCTTTCCACCATCAGCTTCATCACAGGAAGCCACCAATCAACCACCGAGAGCCACCGTGAACCTTTCTCTCTCCTCTCTACAACCCCTCCCATTTTCTTCTTCTTCTTTTGCTTCCTCAGCCAACGACCACCATCTCTGCCACAACCTCAGCCACCGACCTCACGTCAACCCCTCCTCGTCTCGACCAGCCAGGCCTCCATTTAGGCAATCCGGCGTCAGGTAGCGCGGCCTCTCCATTGCTGCAGCTAAGTTGCTGCATGCAGAACGAATTCTTGTTCTGCATGCAGCATAATTACTTTGCATGGTTGCTAGGTCGAGCCAGCAACCATGTGGGCCTGGGCCGCACCATTTTGCTTCGGCCCACCCCAAAAAGAGAAAGAAAATATGTTGGGCCGAGATCGACCTAACCGTTTTGGGCCAATATCAACCCAATCATTTTCTAGGTTTCTGCCTGGCCCAGTTACCTGGGCCATCCCGGCCCACCTGTTTTAATAATATTTAATTAATATATAATATTATATTATATATTTCCTTAAAAAAACAAAAAATTCCAAAAAAATTAAAAAATCCTTTGAAAAAAAATTGTGATTTTCTCAAATATTTTTCTACTAATTTTACATAATATCGGGTTGTATATTTACATTGTACAATACAAATTCGATATTAAAATACCGGGTTTTCTCCAAAATATTTTTAAAAAATTTCAAAATATTTTCAAAAAGAAAAAAATATTTTATTGCATATGGCCAAATCCTAAAATTTTTCCAAGCATATTTTTCATAAAAAAAAATTGCAACTTTTTCATGTCTAAAAAAATAAAAAATGGATATAATAACCAGTTTATGATTATCCTTTTGGATTTGGCCAACATGTCAAAAATCTTTTGCAACTTTTTTTTTAGGGTCTAAATGTAGACTTTAATATTTATGGGGTGTAAAATTACATGATAAAGTACACCTTCAGGTATTAAAGATACAAGGTGTAAATAAATGCGATGCTAAAAATTCGGACTTTAGAACGGTTAGGATTTAACCTGATAAGGTAGAGAGTCTATTATAAAGAGAAATATGCCTTGAGCCTTACAAAAGACCAACGAATTGAAACCCGACTTAGAAAAAACAATCAAACAACAATGCAGCTTACCTTAGGTAGGGTGCACTGGGGGTGATATATCTTCCCCTTGCACAACCAGTTCCTTACTCAGACTCTCGCAAATCATAGGTTCCTAGTAACCATAATACTAGGTGGCGACTCCTAAACATTAATTGTAATTTTATGATTAAATCCAAAAACCCTTCCCAACACACAACACCTCACACATGAGGCACGACAGGAGCCTCCGCTGTCGCCAGACGACGTCGTGCCGGCGCTCGCGCACCCTGCAACACCTAGCATGCCCCTATATGTATTTTTTTCAGGTTCCTAGAGGTCAGGACACAACTTTTCATGCACAACTTTTTTATATACACAACTGTTTCTATGCAAAGCAAGCACTATTTTTTGTGATGACACTGCCCATCATCAACACTTCCAACCATGACATAACACGTCAACCAACAAGCCACCATGGCTAGCCAATAGTAGCAAAAAAATTTCTCCACCAATGATACATCTCATGCTTCATGAAAAAAAATCCAAGATCTAGGTGTATAAATACACCCATTCATAGGTAAAATCCAAATCCTATCCTTGACCAAATAGGTCTATAAAAAACCAAGCCATAAGCCTTAGCCATTCAAAAGCATTAGACTATGCCATATAAGTTGTCATATAAAAGCCAGAACCAGATCGGACTATATAATTTATGTCCAAAACACATACAAAGGCTATACCTAGATATACTCTCTACAACTTTATTTTATTTTTCTCTTCTTATACATTATTATATCCTTCTATATTTACCGACTTAAGCATAAAAGAGTTTCCTATTCTTCAAGGGACTTTATTTTACAAGTGAACGTCTAGCCACCTGGTCAAGCACATTAACTAGAGGCTAGACCATCATTATATCACCATTAATCCAGGACATAACCATGAAAACTCTAATTTTAATCTAAGTTTTTGTTGTGACTTTATTAGTTGATCACGATGAATATTAAATATTTACTCAGAATTGAAATGTTGTGTTGATATATTCTTTATGGTGAAAATGGTGAAACAACGGTTGTAAAATGAATCCCCAAGGCTTGTAGCTGAAAGCAAAGAGATAATATAGAAGACAACCCATTTTGAAACCTATTTAATTCGATTTCTTGTTGTTTAATGATATGTTTACTTGTTATTTAATAAGATTTTCTATGAATTTTGTTTCTATAACTACAATCTTCAATTTGGTGGTTGAATTTGTGAAATTTAGAGAAAATGATATGGGGGTTACATGTCTAGGTCATATTTATGCTTTTTATGCAACTATAAAATATTGAAGAAATAAAATCTTATTATAGTCCTTGCAAATCCCCTTCATTACAATTTAGTCATTTTTTGGACTATAAGACTTTTTAAGTGTTGCAACTGGTATGGTTGTTTTCTTGTGCTACCTTGTTTTTGCTTCGAAATTTTAACTACTATTTTTTTTTCTTTTTAATTTACTTTGATATTTATTTTCTAATATTATAGTCTTGACTAGATCATTGTCAGTAGTTATGTTGAGGTCGAATCAAAGTCTTTTAGATGTAAAAAAATAAATAAAAATTCAAGCGTTGCTAACTTGTTTTGTAGTAGCAAGAAAAATCTTAATTACTCAAAATCTGATGTATACATTTAATAAAATAAATTAAAGATTATATGTGCTACTAAATTCTAAAAAGATATTTTAACGCTAACTAAAGATTAAATCGGGAAATTGAGAAACAGACATAGATAAAGATATATGATCTTGTGTTTCAGGGAGCCTTTTAATTTGTTTACTTAACTATATCACACTATTTTTTTTTATATAAAAAGAGTAATAATTTAAATTCCTGTGAAACAAAATAATTTCTTAGTAAAAATTTTTCTTTTCTTATTAATATCTTTGATCTCAATAAAAAAATGTAATATTTTGTTCTATGTCATTTATTTAATAAAAATCAAAACCATTTAGAAGACATACTAAAAAAGACTATACGAATTTAAATAAGAATAAAAAAGATCTTTCTAACTAAAATCCATTTGTCTCATTAATGCGCTATTTAAAAACAATTACTAGAATATTTGTTTCTTAAACAACATTCTATAATTATTTTTGTCATACCCTTTACGAGAGTGTAATGTCGTGGCGACCCTTTCTAGGCGGGTTGAGAGGTCTTTGGTTGGATAAAGAGTCGCCACATAGTATTATAGTTACTAGAAACCATAATTGATCATTTAAAGATTCTAGACAAGGGACTGGTTGTGTAAAAGGAAGGTATTAACAACCCTAGTACATCTTACTTGAAGTAAGGTGCATTGTTTTTCTTTGTTTGCTATGATTAGATGGTGTTTCTAATTCTATCAACCTACCATGACGGGTTTGCTATGATGAACAAATCCTGGCTTCTTAGGTCAAAAACTTAAGATGAAAGGTTGAAATGTTCTTAATTATCACTGAGGCTTCTTTTGAGGCAAACTTATAATTTTTTAGCCGCGTCATTTCAAATAATATTTCAGATAAAATTCCTTGCTGTTTTTATCCTTATATTAGAAATGAATGAGTTGTATTACTAGTGATAATATCTTGGATATTGATCCCTTATACAAGTTTTTATCCTTATATTAAAATAAGTAATAAATTATTATCCTTAATGATATTTTGGATATTAACTCGTTTTAAGATTTTTATATCTATATATTAAAAGTGAATAATATATTTTCTTACCAAAAATAAGTTTTTAATATTTTTGAAATATAGGCCAAAATCCTTTTAAAAAACTTGCTGTAAAACCTAAACAATATTTTTTAAAAACATGCCAAAGTATTTTAGATTTTTAAAAAATGCTCAAAGAATTTTTAGAATTTTTGGCCATATGTAAAAAAAAACCTTTTATATTTTTATAATTTTTTAAGGCTTTGTTTGATAAAAACTCATTTTTTCCTTTAACCAAAACTACCAAAATAGACCTAAGGATGTCTTTGCTAAACACGCTCTTAAGTAAAAAAAAAAAAAAACCTTTATCAAAATAGCTGAAAACCAAACATGGCCTAAGTCAATTGACCTAAAACCAAACCGATCGGGTTGACCCAAAATCATCGATTTAACCATGAACTGAACCAAAAATCTTTGGTTTGTTCCGAAACTAAAAAAACAAAACATTAAATTGAATTTTTTTTGGATAAAAAACAGATCAAACACACAAAAAACAAAGAGCATGAAGAATGTTCTTCATGAAACCTAGAAGCATGTATTAAAAACCAGATCATATTTAAGAAATTTAGAGGTGTAGAGAGATTGAAAATTATTCAAGTATCAATAATGTAGAATCCATTCACTTTGATTATCAATGAATCATCATAATTTGGTTATAAAGGTTTCAGTTCAATACTAAAACTCTAAGATTAAAACATTGAAATACATATTATCGATACAAAAGAACCCTAGATTATTGTCTAACGATGTCATGCGAAGATGCAAATGTAAAGAATGAAGCATAACATGTCAAAATCATGCAGCTAAAGAAATTTTCTTGGGATTTGGCCTCTTAGACCTCTAAACAAACCCTTTTGGTTCATACAAACCATGTTGCCATAGTTACACATTTGAATCAAAATAAATAACAAAAAAAAAAAACAAATTATCAAAATCATTCATGAAGTTCCATTCTTCAAAATTGCCAAATTGAAACAGCAAACATATCCATATAATTCAGATTTAAAATTGGTTTTCTAAACATATTTTTGGTAATGAACAAACCTTATAAACCTAAGATTGAAAATATTGCATCTCAATGCATGAATAAAACTAATAAAACAAACACTGTTTTATCAAAACCAACTTAACTAAAAAGCTATTATTACATAAGAAACATCGAACACATCCTAAAAATGCTTAGGAAAAGAACATCAAACCATAGAATAAAAAATCACAATAGCAAAAGAGACAAACATGACCCTATTTTTTAAGCATTCCAAACCTCATCAACATGTTTGTGAACATAAATGTAGACCAAATAACCATGAAAAACACCTCAAGAAAACCACATGGACTTCACTTTTAGATTAAGAAATATACCTTCAAACCCCTAGAACAATTAATATCCTCTTTGCTTTTCTTTGTAAAGTTTTACTTCTACAAATTTGCTGCTATTTCAAAGCTAAGAAACCCTTATGCTAGGCTCGTGAACCTTCACAATTAGGGTGTTTTTTTTTGCAATATTTTCTCTCCTCTTGCTTCCCCCTTTCCCTCCTTTAAACTCTGATTTTTCAGGAGGTATTTATAGGGTTTTACTAGAGTTTTTCTGATGGATTCAATCAATGATTGACCAATGCTTGACACTCTGATCAAATTAGGAGGGTTTTGGATAAATTTTAATAGCTGAAAGCTTTGTATTAGGCTGGTTTTGCAATGATAGTTTTGGTTTTGGGGATTCTTGGTGGTTTTGCTAAACTTGGAGGGCAAGTAGTTATTTCTAGCCTTTTGATCTTAAGAGAAAGGTTTTAAGCCCTTGATAAGAACTTATTGAGAAGCTTTGAAGTGTGAACACACAGAAAAATGGGTGGTTTTTGCATAATATATATCACAATCATGGCTAACTGAGTTGATCACTTTCAAAGGCCCGCCAGGGAGACTCAAACGTCATCGTCATTAGAGACCAATTGAAACTGGTAGAGGGGATGCATACCTTTCATTTGGATCTAACCGTACTTGATTTAGAGGTTTGTAGCTTTACATTCAAACTCAATTTTCAGCCTCAAAGTTCAGTAACCTTTCTAATTCGGTCTTTGCTTCCTGATTTATGCAAATGAACCCTCAATTGACCATTAAACTTTCAATTTTATTCAATTTGGCTCTTGATTTTGCTAATTTCAATCCCTAAAGTCTTACGCCTTTTACAGTTTGGTCCTTGGTTTTGAATTTCTTTAATCATGTCCCTAATTGCCTATAAAACTTCAATATTTATATAATTAAACCTCTGGTTTGACCAAATTAACTTTTCCAAATTGCAATTTAATTTCCAGACTCTAATTCATTCAAATTAAAGCCCAAACTGAACTCAAAAACCAATTGGTCTTGTAATTAAGCCCTCAATAAATTCAATTAAACTCTGAAAAATTCCAATTGAGTTCTTAAATATTCAATTTTAAAATTTTCTTCCCAAATTGAATTATTCTTGTTAATAAAGCCTTCGTTAGTCAAAATTAAGCTATCAATTTTTCAACTTTGGATAATTTGAACCTTCCCAACCAGTCTTTGGAAATTATTTATACATTCTTCATGTTCTTATATATATATTTACAACTTTTTCAAATTTTTGTATTTCCTTCTTTTTGTTTCTCTTATTTTCTGATTTGTTTTTTTTATTTATGTGGGGCCTCAAAATAGGTAATAACATATGTCTCCTCTTTACAATATTTACGGAGAAAAGACTTGTTAAGGGCTTTACGTAGAAAGTTTGTAAGGATAAACATACTATTCTTCAAACCTGACTCTTTCAAAACTTTAGTTTGTTTGACCAGGAGCTCTTTCTTCGCAACAATCCTCTTCAACTAGAACTATGAATCAATGTTTATATAGGGAGATGAATTCTCTCATCTTGGAAAATTTTGTTCTCAGCTTAGTTGACTTGAAATCCTGTATCTCAACGATTTTCTTTAACTAGAACCTTGGATTTACAGTTTTAGGAGAACCATATTCTCACAAGAATTCTCATATGCAGTTTTTTTTCTAGCAGAGTCCAATCATCTTAGTGCATCATATTTTTTGTAGCTCAGTTGACTTAAAATCCTGCTTCTTAGTGATTCTCTTCAAATAGAACCTATAGTTTTACAGCTATTATAAGAACCATATTCTTATAGCTATTTTCTTGTGCACTTTTTTTCTTGCATAGTTCTATCATCTTAGTGACTATTGTTTTATAGCTTAGTTGACCTGAAATCTTACATCTCAAGAACCCCCTTCAACTAAATCCTGGATTTTACACCTATTAGGAGAATTGTATTTCATAACTATTATTCTATGTAACTATTTTCTAGTAGAGTCCAATCATCTCAATTACTCTTGTTTTGTAGCTCAGTTGACCTGAAATCTTGCACCTCAGCAAATCCCTTCAACTAGAGCCTTGGTTTTACAACTATTAGGAGAATCGTATTCTCACATCTATTCTCCTATGTAGTTGTGTAACATCCTTTATAATTATGAGCAATCAATACTTAGTTTCTCATGGAAATTACAATTTTTATTGTGATTTTTTTAAAATATAAAATCTTAAATGTGGAAATCTATCAATATTTTGGCAGTCTCCCTTATACTAGGGGGTCCCATGTTATTGACCATAAGCCTGATACATTTCAATATTTAATCGATTCACATTACATTCATTATACAATCATTCTAGACTCATCAAAGTTCTGCAAGGGCTAAATTGCACTAAATTAAAGTTTAGGGTCAATTAGGGGTGCAATTAAATAAAATTAAAAGCTTGAGGACTACATTGAACTTCAGCAAAATCTCTAATTCAAACCTAAAATCGTGCCGTTTTGTTAAAAAAAAAGGAACCAAACGATGCGTCGTTCGGTACTGTTTATTATCTTCTTCATTTTTTTTGAAAAGCTGGTTCGATTACCTACTTTGCAGGTGCATTTAATGTATGTAACCATCATCAAATTTGGAAAAACTTTCACGAAACTAATCACCAGACATCCCTCTACGTCTTGGTATGGTCCTCACCGGCTCATTGACAATGCAACGGATGTGGCATCGACCCAAAAAAGCCAACTCAGGTAGCCTTCTCCTGCAAATTTGACAGCTCACGATGCATACTTTGAACCAACGATTGGGAAGGATCCTAACCGAATCAAAGGATGAAATTTCTCCTCTGTGTAGACAAGATTACCCTATTCCAATCCCTATAAATATGGGTGGATTTCATGCCCCGAGGAGGAAGAAATTCGAGTCTAAAAATTGCAAAAAACCAGCCATCCCCATGTTTCCAAATTTCTTCTCTCCCCGTCAGCCTTCTGCGGCTCTCTCTTTTTTCTCTCTCACCGCTGCCTTGTCAGCCGCCAACCGCCTCTCCTTCAGCTTATTCGTCACCAGCTCCACCACGCGTCGCGAAGACCACTAGCTGACCCCATTATGCCTAAAACAGTCACCGTTTCTTCTCTACAAAATTCTTCTTCTTTTCCCCCGTGATCGACTCCGACCACCGTTCCTCCCAGTGACACTGCCCAAACCATCAACTCAACCTCCTGATCACGACCGAGAATCCTTCATCAAGTGAGCCGCTCCTCCGTCAACCTCTATTTTCTGCAACCATTTTGGCTGCAAGCAGAATGTGAACTACTGTTCACGTTCTGGAAATAATTAAATTTGGGGTGGGCTGGACCTGTTCCAGCCCAGCCCATATGCCCCCTAAAAGAGTTAGTTTTATTGGGCGAATTTCGGCCCAACCCGGATGGGCTCGACCTAGTTTGCTGGGCCGGCCTAGCCCACATATTTAATATTATATAATATATATTATATTATAATATTATATTTATTTAAAAAAAAAGAAAAAACAAAAATCCTTTGCATAATATTGGGTTTTGATATTTACATTGTAAGATATAAATCCGCTATTAAAATATCCGATTTTTTCCGAAACGTTTTCTAAAAAAAAATAAAAAAAATGTCAAAAAAATAAAAAGCTTTTAAATTAATTTCCCTTTTTGAAACATAAAAAAGAAATTTTATTTTCATGCATACGGCTAAATCCTAAAAATTTTCCAAGCATATTTTCATAAAAAAATTGTATCTTTCTCATGTTTTGAAAATCCAAAACACTGGATATCATAACCAGTTTATGATCATCCATTAGGGTTTGACCAAAATATCAAAAACCTTTTTTCAATTTTTTTTAAAGTCCAGAAGTAGATTTTAATATATGTGGGGTGTAAATTTACACGATAAAGTACACCTCAAGTATTAAAGATACAAGGTGTAAAAATACGATACTAAAATTCAGACTATAGAGCGGTTAGGATTTAACTCGATAAGGTAGAGACTTTCTCATGAAGAGAGATCTACCTTGAAACTTATAAAAGACCAACGAATACAAACCCGACTTAGAAAAAAACAATTTAACAACAATGCAACTTACCTTAGGTAGGGTGTACTGGGGGTGATGCGTCTTCTCCTTACACAAACAGTCCCTTACTCAGACTCTGGCAAACCATAGGTTCTTAATGACCATAATACTAGGTGGCGACTCCTGAACATTAATCATAATTTTATGATTAAATCCAAAAACCTTTTCAACACAACACCTCATCAGGTGGCACAACAAAAGCCTCTGCTGTCGCCGATAATGTCGCGACCCACGACAATATTGAGGGGTCTCAAGTTATCAACTATATACTTGATACATTTTAATATTCAATCGATTCACATTGCATTCATTGAGACTTTAGAACGATTAGGATTTAACTCGATAAGGTAGAAACTTTCTCATGAAGAGAGATCTACCTTGAACCTTAGAAAAGATCAACAAATAGAAATCCAACTTAGAAAAAAAAAACAATCAAACAACAATGAAACTTACCTTAGGTAAGGTGCATTGGGGGTGATGCGTATTTCCCTTGCACAACCAGTCCCTTACCCAGGCTCTCGCAGTCCATAGGTTTCTAGTGATCGTAATACTAGGTGGCGATTCTTGAACATTAAGCATAATTTTATGATTAAATCCAAAAACCTTTCCAACACAATACCTCATCATGAGGCACGACAAAAGCCTCTGCCGTCGCCGACGACATCGTGGTGCGACAATACTGAGGGGTTCTAAGTTATTAACTATAAACCTAATATATTTAAATATTCAATCAATTCACATTACATTTATTGTCCAATCATCCTAGACTTATCACATCATAACTCAACACATCACATCCATCACATTTCATTATGGTTCACTACATACATATATTTATTAATATAAAATGTTTAAATTTTCATAACAAAATAAAGAGGCATAATCACAAACTAATTATCTATGAAACAATGAAAGAAATTAATAAGACATCATAGGTTTACATAATTGAGTCAAGTTCAAATTACATAATCTTAAGGATAATTAATATTTAAATACATAACCCATTACAATACAAAAATGAAATTTAATACAAGTTTAATCAAAATTATCAAAAAGTTGTCCTAAATATTTATCATTTAGCTCGTGGCTGTGAGATACCTATAATTAATTTATAAATAACAATTAATTCTACAACATGCAAATACTTAAACAAACAAAACATATGTAATAATGCATTTAACATGTAACTCATCAGTGCCAATAATTCTCCAATTATTAATCAACACAATCCATCTATTAATCTACATATTCATTCATCATATCGAAATTTCTTTTTTGTCATTAACTTAATAAATCATTCCCTTCTTGACATTTATTCTCTAAATACCCATTCTTTCCGAGTAATACCCTAACATCAGTTAATTCCCTTCTTCTCCTATGTCCAAACATTATTCTCGCTTCCAGAAATCTAAATTCATTCCCCCATTACTAGGTATTATTTCCACTTTCAGGAATCTAGATTCATTGCTTAATACTGGGTGTTAGTTCCAATACCTAAAAAAACTACCCCTTATGCCTATTATCGGGTATTAGTCCCATTATCGGGAAACTAATTCCTTCACCCTTAATCTCAATTTTAACATGATATAATATTACATTTTCAATAAGTTGTTATGATAAACCAAGTAAGAAATGCTGAGGTGTATGATACCTACCTACTATCGAGGCTCAAATAGTACCTCCCTGCTACAACATAGTTCTCGTGGCCTTTTTTGTATCAACAAGTATCCTACATTAATCTTTTATTGCATGCTCATTCCACATAATATCATTCTAAGTTTACTTTCATCAATTTAACCTTCATTTTCAATTAAATTCTCATTTTACTAATTTCTTTTTTCCTATTCTATTCATTTTCTTTAGTTTTATCAGTAAGAGAAAATTTTATAACTCCCCCACTCACATTTGCGCATTCAAATTTCTTTCTTATAATCGCTACCAGACCATATTAGGTCTCACATTAAAACAACTTTTCAAACAAGGTAGAAACTAGTCAATTTTGGTCAATTTAGACTATTTATTAAAGAATACCGTTTCTCATTTAAATCATAATTATAATCATAAAAATATAGTTTCAATTATAACTTATCTTTTCCAACAACCAACCTACATTTTTATTGAAGGAAAGACTTAATTTAGATTTTAACACACCCAATTTACTCGATATCGCAACTCGACGAAGATTTCCAATTTTATTTTTTGTCCATGAATTACACAAGCAACAAAATATTCTGTTGACCTTCTCATTATTCAAACAAGAATGTTTCTCTTATATATATTACAATATCTCCAATTTCATCCTTTTAAGGTCCATCAATCCCACTTACGTTTCATTTAAAATAATCAAAACTACTTCATAAAAGGCATATGAATTAATGACATTCACAATTACACTATATTTCATCTACCGCAATCATCATCATATTTCTCATTCAATTATTTCTTCTTTGACTGACACTACCACCTCTTTTTTATTTTAATTCATTCTTGACATTTTAATAAATTCTCCTTACATGAAAAGTCAACTATTACTCAATATTTCTTTACATTTCAAAGCACCAATTCTCCCTAAATTCTAAATTCTCAACATTATCATATTTCAATCACACTTTAAATTGTAACTACATTCTCCCAAAATCACTTTTCTCACACAATTATACATTGGTTCACCACAATTTCACCTAACTATACATAAATCTACTTCATGCAATTTAATCCTTCATTGGCCGGCCATTGAGCCCTTAAGAACCTTATGGTTTTCTTCATCATTTCTACCTAAATTAACACCTAACACAATATAATGTAACCTAATTTAATCAATTTACATTTTTCCAAAAACTCCCTCGTAAACCCTAACATTAATTTCATGATTTCAACCTTAATTGTTGTTCATTTTGTATGAAATTGCTAGACTAGGTTTAGAACTCTTTACCGAATGATAATCTATGTCCAACTAGTCAATAATTTCTGAACCCTGCTTAAAACCCCTGCTGCTGTGACCGTGCCTGGTTTTTCCCTTGATTTCCTTCACTTTTCTTTATTATTTATGTGCTTAAAGGTGTGGTGGTGAATATTTCTCTCAACCCCCCTTAATTTCCTTAATTCTCTAGTGTTTTCTCTAAGAGTTTTTAAGGAAAACCCAATATTTCTCCCTTTTTTTAATTCCAACTGCTATTAGCCTTGAAGAGAGGGAGGGAGAGAGGGAGGTATGTGTTTTCTTAATTATTTACACTTTAACCCCTCATTTACATATAATCCTAAGTTTCTAGTTATTTTTCTCTCATTTTAACAAGTGTCTCATCACTTTTATTTTATTTTTCAATTTCATTCTTAGCATAAATTTTAAATTTTTTTAAATCTTAATTTAACCCATTTTATTTCCAAGTTAAACTTATTTATATTTTCTTGGTCCAGGGTTTACATTCTCATTTTTTAAGAAAATTTCATCCATAAAATTTTGAATTTTCATACCTGCTTTCTTAAGCAATTTGGATATTTCTTTTTCATCTCCGATTCTCTTTTCCAAGTTTCTTTCTCGATTTGAGAACTTTTCCACAGTACTTTCACCATAGGAATCTTTCTATTTCTCAATTCTCATTCACTTTGATCTAAAATTCTTATTGGTTTTACCTCTATAATAAAGTCCTCTTTAATTTCCCACGGAACTTGAGGTAGCACCGTAGAAGGGTATACATCAACTTTTTATAATAATAAAACATGGAATACATCGTGTATCTTGGCTAAAAGTGAAGGTAAAGTTAGTTTATATGCCATGGTCTAATTCTCTTTACCACTTCAAAGGATCCAATATACCTCAGTGTCAATTTTCCCTTCATACCGAACCACAACATATGCTTTCAAGGAGCACCTTCAAATACATCATATCTCCAACATTAAACTTAAGAGGCCTTCTTCTGACATTTCCATAACTTTTCTTTCAATCTTTAGTAACTTTCATTCTATCTCTTATAATTTTCACCTTTTTTGAAATGATCTATACAAATTCTGATCCCATCAACTTTGTTTCTATTTTTTCCCAACAAACAGGGGTTCGACACTTCTTACCATACAAAGCTTTATAGGGGGCCATCCTTATTGTAGACTGATAATTGTTGTTATAAGTGAATTCTACCAATGACAGGTATTATTTCCAATTTCTACCAAAATCTAATATGCAGGCTCTCAATAAATCTTCTAGAGTCGGGATTGTTCTCTCTAATTTCTCATTTGATAGTGGATGAAACAATGTGCTCAAATTTACCTTTTTTCCTAGAGCACGTTGAATACCTGACCATAACTATGAGGTGAATCTAGGGTTTTGATTAGAAACAATCGATATTGGTACCCTATGTACTCTCACCACTTCACTCACATACAATTCAACCAACTTATCTATGGAGTTTCTCATTTTATAGGTAAGAAAATTGCTGATTTAGTTGAATGATCTACTATAACCCAAATTGCATCACTACTCTTCTTCTCTCTAGGCAAACTTGACACAAAGTTCATAGTGATTTCTTCTCATTTCCACTCAAGTATCAATAGTGGTTGAAGAGGTTCAACTAGCTTCTGATGTTCCTGTTACGTTCTCGAATATTATACACGCAACTAAAACTATGAAACATAATTATTCGAGAGTTCTTAGGATCCTATTAAATAGATTTAGGGTTGTTTATGGATTTATTATATGAAGATTTTATTTTTTTTTGCTTTGAATAATTCTTTAAAGGCTCAGTTGTCGTTGTCCAATTGTTCAGTCTCCAACAATAATTGACACGAATCACCCATGTGAAATCTCCTAAATCCCTATTTAGGAGAGATGAATTGCTATGCCTCGAGTACTAGCTCTAATATTGTGTTTATATAGTGTTTTTGTTTAACAGACAATCACTCCCACTTTAAAAAAATAAGAGGCATAGCTTACTATTTGTAGGAAAATCTGAAAAACCCTATAAATTAGCAAAATATCAATTTACCCCATGAATAATGTTCATATATTAATTTAGGATAATTTTAGAAATTAACTTAATCAAGTACTTAATTTTTATAAGTCTAGAAATATAATCCTTGTATTAATTATAATATAGATCTTAATTTCTAAAATATATTTTAATCAAGTTATACTTAATTAAATTATCCTAGTTTAATTTCTGGCTAATGCTTCTTAATGTGTGTGACCAATTAGGTTCCTAATATATTGGCCCAAATATAAATTATATATTAATTCAACAATTGATTAATTTATATTTGAAGATCAAATGCATCATTTAGCAACGTGTCATGATCCCCCAAGGTTTGACTTAACCTTTTAGTAACTGGTTTCTCAATGTAATTAATATCATTTCATCAATAATATTCCGATTTAACATTAAAACATGGGGTATGTTTGCCATGTTTAATCATGTTTGTTTTCTACATAATAGTCATTGATCGTTTGAATAAGATTCAAAACACTTTTCAAATTCCACATTAACCAAGGATTTCTTAGTCAATACTATTTGAGAACAGATGAAACATTTTCTCTAATTCACCTAGGGTGATGAATCCTCTCTGGATCATTCAAGTACCCTTCATATAATTCATGTTATACTCAATGTTTGTCCTTTCGTTTCCCCGATTAAGATAATATGTAACAATATCAAAGTATAACATTCTCGATATAAGATGACTTAATGATCTCAAGTCTAAGGATCACTTACACAACTGTCACGTAAGCCTTTTCATAGACATAAGTGATCTTTCCTTATGTAATTCTCATGCGGGTTAGTTCAGTATACATGTCTTATGACAAGCACCTTTATATTAGTTCTAAGTATCCCTTATACCTCAACTTATAAGAACAACTGTTTCTTTTCATTAAGGAAAGAACATAATATGTAACAGTCTTTATGGCTGTAATGAATGTCTAGTATTTAAGAGGACATCAACAAAGAATATTTTAAGAACAATGCTTTGATACAATACGAATCCCATAATTATAACAATTTTATAATTTCATTTGCAAAACATTTTTGTCTCATGTATTTTATCTTTACTCTAGATTCATTAATCTAATATTATATGAATACTAAAGATAAATTAAGCCTTTATTAATAATAAATTTGCATTTACATGAATATAATAATGTCACATGTAACCAGTTGATTAACTTGGCTATATGACATAATAAACTAATAGTTCCACCTTTACTTGTTGGTGAACTCCATACTTGGCCACAAACTCAGCGATTTCTTTCTTCATATTCATCCACTAATAAAATTCCTTTAAGTCTTTGTACATCTTAGTACTTTCTAGGTGCACCACAAATCTTGATTCACTAGCTTCTCTTAGTGCTTCTTCTTTCAAAGTTTTATCTTCAAGCAAATATATTTGTCTATCTATTATTACCATCCCATCCTTCATAATAAAAAAGGTGTATCAACCCCTAATTCCACCTTATTCCTCATTTTATCCATTTCAATGTCTCTTCGTTAAACTTCTAAGACTTTATCTTGAAGTACAGATCATACTCTTAATTGAGACAATAAAGAGTCCTTGGGTCCTACTTCAATCTTGGCATCAATCTTTTTGAATTCCATTAACTCTTTTTCATCCCCGTCCTCCAATGTCTCCATTACTGCCTTATTCTTATGTAAGGGCATTAACAATGACATTTTCCTTTCCTGGGCGATAATATATTACACAATCAAAATCCTTAATTAATTTTATATCCCTCTTCACCTACATATTTAATTCCTTATGTGTCATCAAATACCTCAGACTCTTGTGATTTGTAACGATCTATACATGAGACCTATATAAATAATGTCTCTATACTTGTAATTAACTTCGTGAGACTTCAATTGCCTTGAGGCATAAGTAATGACCTTTCTATGTTGCATTAAAAAACAACTAAGTCCTTTTTTGGATGTATTACTATAGACCACAAATCCTTTGATTTTAAAAGGAAGTGTCAACACTGGGGCGGTAGTTAAACTTCTCTTCAACTCCTGAAAGCTTTTTTCGCACTCCCGAGACCACCCTCATTTTATCTCCATTTTAGTCAATCGAGTTAATGGAGTTGCTATAGTTAAAAATCTCTCAATAAACCTTCAATAATACCCTACCAACCCTACAAAACTATGGATTTCTGTTATATTTGTAGGCTTTTTCCATTTCAGTACTGTTTTAACATTTCTTGGATATACAAATATTCCCTCTACAAATATAACATGTCCTAAAAAACCACATCTTTCAGACAAAATTCACATTTACTCGGTTTAAGATGTAATTGGTGATCTCTCAAGGTTTGTAATACTTGTTTCAAATGTTGTTCAATCTCCAAATAGAATCTAGAATAGATCAAAATATCATCTATAAACACTACCATAAACTTATCTAAATAAGATTAGAAGACCAAATTCATTAAATCCATAAACATTGCTGGTGCATTAGTCAAGCCAAAAGGCATTATCATGAACTCGTAGTCCCTATAATGATCCTTAACTGATAGTACCCCCATCTTAGATCTATTTTTAAAAATACCCCAACCCCTTATAACTAGTAAAAAAAGTCATATATTTATGGAAGCGGATACTTGTTCTTCATTGGTACTCTATTCGAGTATCTATAATCCATGTAGAGCCTAAAGGTCCCATTGTTCTTTTTCACAAATAGAATTGAAGCTCCCCATGATGAAGTACTTGTGCGTAACCCCTTTTATATTAATTTTTGTAGTTGAAGCTTTAACTCAGCCAGTTCTGCTAGTGCCATCCAATATGGAGCCTGAGTTATAAGAGAGATACTAGACGATACATCAATCGAAACTTCTACTTCCCTTTTCAGGGGTAGCCTTGAAAATTCTTTTGGAAATACATCTGAAAACTCTCTCATGATAGGAAGATTATCCAACTATATCCTTCCCTTTTTAGAATCTATTACATAAGTTAGATAGGCCACACACCCCTTCTTCATAAGCTTATTAGCTATCATAGTCGAAATCACACAATTCAGTAAGACATTTCACTTCCCACTGAAAGTCACTCTTTTCCTATCTATTCCTTGAAGAGTCATTATTTTTGAAAAAAACAATTCATTTGAGGTCTATGGTTACTTAAACAATCCATTTCTAGAATTAAGTCAAAATTATGTAACTCTAATGACATTATATTTAATGCATTTGAGCTTTATGGTTACTTAAACAATCCATTCCTAGAATTAAGTCAAAATCATGTAATTCTAATGATATTATATTTACTTCTATATCATATTTCCTGATAGTAATTTTAACTCCCTTATATGTGCATGTTCTATATATACTACATCCCTGAATGGTGTGCTAATTAATAACCATTTTTTTTTAACTTAATTGGGTCCTCTGCCCTCAACCTCCAGGTTGGCCTCGATTTTCACTAGTCCCATACTACACTAATCTAGCAAGTTTATCTACAGTGATTGACTACCAATAACTCTGTGTCTACTACCTATGCCCCTAAACATACTCGGTTCTTCTAGGATAGTCTTTGTTAAAATATCCCTACCCACCATAGTAGTAACATCCCCAACCTAAATAGGAGCAGTCCTGCCATCTATGTCTATCCTGCTTGTATATAACATTGCCTTAGCGATGTAGAGCAATCTTCAGGGTGTCACTGCTCATATTTAACACAATAAGGGTAGGTAATGGTCTTCTGCTCTAAAATCCCACCAATATAAGTACCTTTGACGTCCAGCTATCTTCCAACTAGCCCTCCACATGCACTTTGATAAGACCTAACAGCTGATCTGCTCTCATTGGTATCCTCTTCTCCTTTCTTAAACTAATTGTACTGTCTTCCTTTTCCCTTCTTAAAACAAAGAGGCTTAGGGGGTTTACCCAAGGAGTAGACAACCTCTTTTCTCTTGCCAATAACAGATTGGCCTTACTGGTCCTCAACTATACAAGCCTCTAAAGCCTGAGCTGCCTCTGTCAAATCTCTCATCATCCTGAATTGCAAGGCTATTAACCCTTGTTTCAATTCTTGTCTTAGTCCATCTTAAAATCTCTTTGTCATGTGTTGCTCTGTAGGAACATTATGTGGGGAAAACATAGAGAGGTCATGGAACCTCATCTCATACTCCAATACTGACTTATCACCTCTCCTTAATGTTAGAAACTCTTGTTCCTTCATTTTGCGGTGATATCGAGAGTAAAATTGATTTTTAAACTCAACTTTAAATGCCCTATATCCCTCCTTAATTGCACATTCTCCCAATAATATTGCACTTCATTTGACGATAACTAGGTGGCACAATCTACCCTCATCTTATTTGACACTTTTATCTGAAACATGATCTTCTCTACCTTTCTAATCCATTTACCAGAAATTTCTGCATCTTAATCCCCAAGAAAAGGTCTCATCCTATCTCTCTTATACTCTTCACTATTCATACCAAGGTAACTATATTGTCTGTAGGTGTTGTAACCACTGGAGCTGGTGGTATTGCTTAAACTACTAGTGTTGTAGGGACTAATATATTCGTAGTCTCAACCATTGCCCTCACTATCTATACAATGAAAGAAGGGTCTGCATACGGAGTAGGGGCTCCCGTAGCTGTCACTAGTGGAGGCACAACCACTTATCCTTGATGATCTACCTTTTTTGGTTGCGACACTCCAGTCTACCTATAGGTGGCATCATTTTATAATCCATATGACTCCTCATGTCTTGACTGAATAACATCCGATGGCATATAAAATGCAATATATGCTAAAGGATCCTCTCATGGCTCTCTTTAGGATCCACATTTTGGATCCTCCTCTGTGCTAGAGATGGGTATGTTCTCGTACCATATCTTATACGAACCATCCTGAAATAATTACACGTATCAATTTCCATGATAATTCTTAAACCTATGCCGGGGCTGTGATACCAACTATAACATCCAATATAATTACAAGTAATCACTACATAGTTTCTCATGAATGTTATATTTTTAAAGTGATTTTTTTTGAAATATAAAATCTTAAATTTGAAAATCTACCGAAATTTTGACAATCTACCCTATAATTGGGGTCCCAAGTTATCGACTATAAACCCGATACACTTTAATATTCAAACATTTCATATTTCATTTATTATCCAATCATTTTAGACTCATCATATCACAACTCAATACATCACATCCATAACATTTCATTATGGTTCACTACATACATATATTTATTAATATAAAATATTCAAAATTTTCAGAACAAAATAAAAGGCATAATCACACATTAACTATCAATGACAAAATAAAAAAAACTAATACGACATCATATGTTTACATAATTAAGTCGAGTTCAAATTTCATAGTCTTGGAGACAATTAATATTTAAATACACAACCCATTATAGTACAAAAGAAGCATTTAATACAAGTTCAATCAAAATTATCAAGTGAAACCCATGCTCTGCCACTATTTCGGCGGTCCTAGAATCTTTAACTATACTTCTTGAGTTCCCAACAATCTCTTCAACCTGTTTCCAACCTTTGGAATGATCATTTTGCAAATTTTGAATTTTTATTGTGTTTTAAATTATTGTTAAATTTTGAATTTTTATGGTCTGTAAACATGTAATTTATTGGGTGTGTGTGTAAAATATACTAAAAAAAAAAATGCGCGTGTGTTGTATTTTCTTTTTATTACTTTTTATTTTGCATTAAATATATGGTAAAAAATGGAAGAAGATAAAAAGTTATAATTAACAAAATATTTTGATTGCATATAGCCAAATTCTAAAATTTTCAAGCACATTTTCTAAAAACAATTGTATTTTTTCATGTTTTTTTTTTAAATACAAAATGGATATCCATTTTATGATCATCCATTAGAATTTGATCAAAATTTCAAAAATACCACAAAAATTAATTTGTTTAATTAATATTCAAGGTATGATTTTTGCAATGCAATGCATACTTACGATATTAAATTATATAAATTAATAGTAAGAAATGCTAGGAATTAGTTGTAACTAGGGAATAATTTCGATGCTATTTTAGCCCTAGAATAATTAAAATTTAACCCAATAAGGTAGAGACTTCCTCACGAAAGAAGATCTGCCTTGAATCTTAGATGAGACTGACAAATAGAAACATGTCTTAGATTAACAATCATTCAATAAAATAACTTATATTAGGTAGGGAGCACTTGGGGTGATGCTTCTTTCCCTTGCATAACTAGTTCCCTTACCTAGACTCTCATAGACTATTAGGTCTCCTAGTGACTATAATACTAGGTGACGACTCATGAACTCTCTAATCATAACTTTACGATAAACCTAAAACCCCTTCAATTTCAGGAGGCAGCTCTGCCATTTGACGTCATGCACTTCACAACCGGATGGCAACTTCACTAGAAACTTGTCAGGTCGGATTGAGCTTTTTCTATTTGATTGTTTGTTTGTTTATTTTTATTTGTTTGTGTAATTTAATTTTAGCATGTATTTTTTTACATACTACTCATGCATAAGTACATCGGGTATGGATTAATGCCTTTATGTATTTTAATTTTGAGAATAAATGCAATTCTATATTAGGTGGAGAGTAACGGTCTATCTTATAACTTTCAATTGGGATTCAGATTCATGAGACATCCAACTATGAGTTAAGCGTTTACTTGGTAATGGCGGTCACACTAGGCCTCAACTATTTCTTGTATATCCCTATACCGCCTTTATGAAAGGTGGTCACTAGGCAGATCATAGATCCATTTGAGACTAGATAGTAAGCTTTCTCCTCATGTAGTGGCTTAGAACCTGCCCTTAGGATATGGACTGCCAAATAATTCATTTTGTATCAAGACAGACCTAATTAATAATCCTGAACTCTGCATGATTTTTTTAGTTAAGACCATAATTTTCTCTAAATACAGGTAAAAATATGAGATGATGTAATTAGTTGGGAGGATTGTTTAAGGACTAAGGCTAAGAAATCACCAGACATAAAAACCATTTTGTCTTTTTAAATGAAAGGGGCTTAGACCTACCTTTTGTTTTGTTCTCTCCAATGTGTATGAGACTTAACTGAGATAAGAATTTAGAAAATATCTTTTCAGATTAATCAAACTTCAGATTCCACATGTACTCCACAAAGAAGTCATGGATTTGCCCTTTGATCAGGTTAATCCATATTCAATGTACGAGTACATGCACTTGCATCCATAAGCATACATACATTCATGCTTTGAGGTATAAATGTCATGTGAGCATATGGCAGGTCGGAATATAGGTCCCTGAAAAACTTAAATCCATAGAGTTTACAACACCCGACTCCGATAAAGAAACATGGAAGATGAAGAACACACTCATTATGATGCCCACTTCCAAGAGGAGCTAGAGTCCCTGAAGGTTAACATGGTCCACATCACTACCTTGCTTGAGGAGTCACTAAAACACCTTTTTAGTGGAGGCCTATCCAATCGGCCTGTGACTTTTGCAACAATTTAGCCTAAAGAAATGATGGGTGGACAAAGTCAAGAACCCTAGTGTAATACAATATTTATGCAATCAATAATAAATGCATCAACCTAAGCAGTTATGGATGCATTCACCAATGAGTCCCACAAGAAAAAATCCTTTAAGGACATTGATCATGATAAAATATCAGCAGGCTATCAAAAAGGTTGACTTGTATGATCTTGTTCAAGCCATCAAGATATGTTTAGTCCCGAATATAGTTGTACCAAAAAAGTTTTATGTGCTCGAGGTTATAAAGTATACTGTAACTTAGTGTCCTATCTCTTACCTCAAGTCTTATTGCAACAAGATGGCAGAAGTAGTGTATGATGAAAAATTATTGATGCATTTCTTTTAAGAAAGTTTGTGTGGGTCAGTAGTAGGCTAGTACATGAGGCTAGACAACATGAAAATCTAGAAGTGGAAAGACCTCGTAGATGCTTTCCTCAAGTAGTATATGTACAACATGAATGTTGTTCCAAGTAGATTTAACCTGTAAGGTATGGAAATAGGTGATAAGGAATCTATCCATGAATATGCCTAGAGGTGGTTTAGGGTAGCTACTCAAGTGGATCTTGTTTAAGATGGAAAACTTCTTCAAGATGCTTCACTTTGAGTTCCTGATTAGAAGTGCAACCCAATACTTTATTGACCTAATGATTGTGATTGAAAGGATTGAACAATCTATCAAAGTAGGAACTGTGAACTCTGAAGTCATGATGGAACCTACGTCAGAGAATGGCTTTTAGATTGGGAATCCTGTACGATCAGTTCTCATTATATTATCGGTTTCTCAAATGCCACTGTCAAATATCGACATACCTTTACTACTCAAAGGTATTTATTAACATCTCCTGAACATAAAAAACTTTATCAAATCCTATAAAACCATTGTTCCCTATGTGGTACAATCCAAATGAGAAGTGTGAACATCATGATGGGATCCTCAACCATTCAATCAAAAGTTGTAAGAATTTTAGGTATCAATTATAAAAGTTGGTGAGAAAGCGGTAAGTTGAGCTTGCAAAGGATAATGTCATCTACCACATTGTCACTAGATCATCATGAGCATAACAAGTGGTTGATAAACACTAACAAGCACAGAAGTTGCCAAGGAATTTGACCCAACGAAGAGTGTGATATGTGACAAACTTTGCTATTCTGTATTTTTGGTTTTGGGATTGCATCATATTTTTTAATGAAACATGATTTTTCAATCTCTTTGTTGTTTTAAAATTAGAAGATGTTTTTGTGAATTAATAATTTGACATTATATTGTTGTTTATAATTAGATAAATATAATGGCAAAAATGATCGAACCCTAAGATGTGTTATGCAAGATCGTAAGAGGCAATACTTACCATTTTTAATCTCATAAAACTAACTTTTATAACTAACTTTATGGCTCTATTCATAGCATTTTGGCCACATCAATTTTGTAAAAACTATTTTGTCAAAAATCTTGAAAAATAAACTTGCTTTTGGATTTATGAAATAATTAGATGTTTGCTTAAAACAGTATTTAAATACCTTTTCTAAGGTGGCGAACGAATCATTCATACAATTTCTATTTTAAAGTGACCGAACAATTTTGAACCATGACATAAAAAATGAAAAATACATAAAAAGCTCACACCTCATGTCTCTTGGGCCATGTTCTAGTTACATGTATAATCGGTTTAGTTAGATCTGGTAGTCATCGATTCATGAAAACATAAGTCTTTATGTAAAAAGTACCAAACAAGTATAGTGAATAGGGACAAAATTTATCGGTTATAATCGCTTGTGTTTGAAATGATGAAAGACTATTTTGCTATCCATTCACATTCTAAAATATATCTCTCGTGGTCCCCATTTGAGTATGAATAAGTTTTTTTTTTTGTAAGAACCTTGACTAGGATCATACCTCACACTAGAGGCAAATTGAAATTCAAAGTCGAAGTTCAATCCTAATTAGGATCACACTCCGCATTGGAGGGCAAGGAAAACTTTAGCGATCAAAGATCGAGGAGATGTTGTGAAAAATCTAAAAAGACCTCAAATGTTGAGGGGTATTCCCAAATAGAAAAGAAAAATGACAAAGTCAAGGTCAAAATAAAATAAGGATGCCCTACTAAAGCAATCAAAATGGTGAATCAAAGAAACACGATTGAAAGACACAATGACGGTGATCCTAAGTCTTTAAAACCTTAAAATACCTTTTGAGCTTACATATCCATTTCCTTCTTAGCCAATAGCCATAGCCTACATTACGTGTTTTTAAAAGTCTTTTCTAATCAAGTAAGCAAGAAAGTTGGACCAATAAACGATGTTCTTAAAATGAAAGAATTTTTTTGCAAGAATCATGACATCACAAACAAAATTACCCATTATTATTCATGCTGATAATATAAGCATAAAAAAAAGAAATAATTTTTTCACAATAAAACCTTAAGTTTTTACTCGAGCCTCTCATCTTGAAACCTATAAAAGCATAAGGTCATCTCATTTTGTACCTTCACCAAACCAAATCATTTTTTCCTAAGAGTGATTAAACCCATGGGAATTGTAAGAAATTCAAAACAAAATGTTTTTAAGCTTACATCAGGTAAATTTATGTTTTCAAAAAGTAAAAATTCATTTGAGCCAAAGATAACCCCAACTTTGAACTAGTATTTTTTTCTTGACCTATACCTTGTCAATCATCAAAAACATATTTATCAGTGTTGAATGGAGTGTTTTGGGTCTTTGACCAAAAAAATTTAAACTTCAAGAATACTTTCACAATTTATGTCTTTCTGATTTTATTTCAACAATTAAACTTGAATAAATATAATTCTTGAAATTTGGGAGTTGATTCCAAAAGAAAGATGTTCAAATAAAAAGGTCATTGACCAAGTTTAATAATGAACAAGGGTTTAATAACGAAGGAATCCAACAAAATTTCATTGCCCAACAAGGTTAAGCAAGAAAGAGTCCAACAAGTGATGCAACCATATTATTCGATAGTTTCACCCACATTTAACTAGTGTTTTACCTATGTTTTATATATAAAATGCCTTGATATTCTTTGTTTTATGTTTTGAAGGCACTTTTGGATGAAAGATGCAAAAAGGAGTAAATTGGAGATAATTGGCAGATTTGACCTTCAGTCGATGTTTTGTGCAGAGCGTGAGCTCTGGAGGTTGAAATGAAGTGATTCCAGTGGCATTAAAAAGCTAACATCCATACCTTTCTGGACATCTAATGCAAGAAAATAAAATAAGGAAGAGCATGGAAATCGCAGCCTTCAAAGTCAAATCTCGCAATCTGCCAATGTTGACCTTCGGCTATTCCAACTTGAATATCTGGAGCTACAGAAGTCCAATTGATGCAAACTCAATTTGGTTGAATTCCTGACTCAAATTTCTATAAACGCTCCAAATTTCAGCCAAAACCGATGTCATATGAGGGAGATATGAGTTTTCAAAGATGACATCTGAATTCTGCCAGCAAACAGGTTTCGTGAAGAAACGAGTCCAAATTACGTTCCGAAGCATCTAAACCGATATCCAAGTTTTTATTTCAGTAATTTAGCTCCTCTAAGTCAAAGCTTGAAGATTTCATGCAAGGCTATTTCTCCTTTTTTAGGAAAATAGTTATTGAAGTACTTAAATGTAAAATGTCTATTTAAGGGAGAACTATTTTGTAAAATAGAGACTAGGGTTTCCTAGGATATAAAAAGAATAAGAGAAGAGAAGGGGGGTAGCCAGCCAAGAGGAGAAAAATGCCCCCCTTTTCTAAAAAACCTGAAATCATGCATTCCTTTTTTTTTTATTAGTTGTTCAACAAACATGCAAGGCTAAACTCGTTTTCTTACTATTACCCAAGTCGTCTAGTACTACTATACCATTTTAAAAAATCTTTTAGTTTTTAACAAATATCATATTTTTCTTTACAAATCCTATCTCTTTACCTATTGAGTTCGCCTTTGAACCCTCATCTTTTAGATAGTGCACCTTTGAGCCCTATTTTTTTTCTTTTGAGTGCGTCTTTGAGCCCTCATCTTTTAAATAATGTTAATTTGATTCCTATCTATTTTTCTTTTCGAGTGCGTCTTTGAGCCCTCATCTCCTTGATAGTGCATCTTTGAACCTTATTTCTTTTTTTTTAGTGCGTGTTTGAGCTCTTGTCTCTAAGATAGTGCGCTTTCTAGCCCTTTATCTTTGAGTGCGCTTTCTAGCCCTTGTATATTAGATAGTGTGCTTTTAATCCTATCTATTTTCTTTTGAGTGTGTTTTCTAGCCCTCACACATCGGACAATGCACTTTCTGGTCGTATCTATTTTCCTTTTTTAGTGCGCTTTCTAGCCCTCACAACTAGATAGTGTGTCTAAGCTCTATCTCTTTTCTTTTGAGTGCATTTTTGAACCATCGTCTACCAAATAGTGCACTTGTAAGCCCTATTCCTTTCTAAGTGCACTTTCTAGCCCTTACAACCAGATAGTGCACCAGCGAGCCTTATCTATTTTCTTTTAAGTGTGTTTTGGAGCCCTCTTTTCTAAAACTTTAATTAAAGATCCGTCAATCTTTGAGATATTTATGAATATCTTAGAATTTTTGGAAGGATTGGTCATTTCTTTATATGGTAAATCAACAACCTTTTATCTTTTCTTCTTTACAAGCTTGCTATCTAAAGTCACTCACGAGACTTTCTATCGTAAACATTGTAAAGAGAAGGACAACAGTCATAACCTAATTTTTTACCCTTTTTTTTAAATAAAAAGAATAAAAATATGTTCGTAATGTATTGGCGTCGTTTTTAGCATTTTCAATGTTGTCTCAAAAGAATTCAAATTTCTTTTGAGCACATTAAGCTTTTAACATACTATTTTTAAAATTATTGATTTTTCTTATCGAGTTGACGTTGCCAACCAGCATCCAAGATGGATGAGGAAGATGCTATTATCTTACACAAGGAAAATGGGGGACAAAAATAAATAAAAAAAAAGACAAAAAAACCATCTTTCTCACATTCTCTCTCTACACATAAAAAATACCCTACACCTATTATTCTTAAGCCAGCTGCCAAGACCAAATTGAACCCAAAACAAAAAGAGACTCTAATACATCAACCCATCTTAAATTTTATGGTCCCAGCAGCCCCCTCACATGGTAACCATCTCTCTTTAATAATGACAGCCTTGAAACAACCCCTTCACGGTTTCCTCCTCTCATCTCTCCACTGATCCACACCGACCACCATTCCAAGAACAAATCAAACTCTTCTCTTTCTTTCTCTTGGCCAAGAAAAAACCAAGTTCAATTGAAGCCTCTCCTCACAACACTATTTTCTCTAACAAACTAAAACTAACACCAACCTTTCTCTTCCTGTCCAGCCTAATTGGGGACTAACAACCAACTCTCCCTTATCTTTAAAAACTAGCAGCTCCTTAATGTCTCTTCCCATTGTGGATTGTAAAGAAACCAACAAAGAGAGGCAGATTTTGAACACAAAGTGGAAGAGAAAGGAACAGATCTAAAAAGAAAGGGACAAACAAACTTCTTATGTGATTTCCTTTTCTTGCAGCTCTTGGTGAAAGCCATCACTAGTGTAGGAAGAGAAAGAAGGAGAATAAGAAGACGTTCTAGATCTACCTTCTTTTCGCTTCATTGATGATGGTGCGTGGGCTCATATGTTACTAGTGGCGGCGGTCCATGAAACCCACACTCCGCCACTATTCCCAAAATCTTCCAATGTGCTTCCTGACTTCCCAACAATCTCTCAAACCTATTTCCAACCTTTAGAAAGACTATTTTGCAGATTTTTTATTTTTTAGTGTGTTTTAAATTATTGTTAAATTTTATGGTTTATAAACATGTAATTGCGAGGTGTGTGAGTAAAATATAATAAAAAAATATGTATGCGTGTGTTGTATTTTCTTTTTATTACCTTTTATTTCGCATTAAATAGATGGTAAAAAAAGGAAAAAGATAAAAAAATATTTATGATATCGTAACCAATTTATGATCATCCCTTAGAATTTGGCCAAAATTTGAAAAAATATCATAAAAATTAATTTGTTTAATTAATATTTAAGATGTAGTTTTTACAACGTAATGCATACTTATGGTATTAAATTAAAAAAATTAATAGAAATAAATGCTAGGAATTAGTTGTATCTAGAAAATAATTGTGATGCTAATTTGGGTCTTAGAACGCTTATGATTTAACCCGATAAGATAGAGACTTTCTAAAAAAAAGATCTGCTTTGAACCTTAGATGAGGCCAACAAATAAAAACATGTCTTATTTTAACAATCAATCAACAATGCAGCTTATCTAAATTAGTGTACACTAGGAGTGATGCATATTGCCCTTACACAACTAGTCCCTTTACGTAAACTCTCGCAAACCATTAGGTTTCCTAGTAACCATAATACTAGGTGGCGACTCCTGAACCCTCTAATTATAACTTTATGATTAAACCTAAAACCCCTTCAATTCTAGGTGGCAACTCCGTCATTCGGTGATGTGTACATCACGACAACCATGCCTTGTTTTTCCCTTGATTTCCTTAACTTTTCTTTCTTGTTTATATGCTTAAAGGTGCGGTGGCAAGTGTTTCTCTCATTCACCCCCCCTTAATTTCTTGAATTCTCTAGTGTTTCATAGTTTTTAAAGAAAAACCCAATATATCTCCCTCTTTTTTGTTCTAGTTACTACAGGCCTTGGAGAGAGAGGGATTTCTTTTATATATGTTTTCTTTATTATTTACATTTTAACCCCTCCTTTATATATAATCCTTAATTCCCCCAAATTTTCTAGTTTATTTTCTCTCTTCTTAACAAGTGTCTCGTCTCGTATATTTTATTTTTCAATTTCACTCTTAACATAAATTTTCTTAAATCTTAATTTAACCCATTTTATTTCTGGGTTAAATTTATTTATATTTTTTTTGCCAAGAATTTACAAGTTTTTTCAATTGACCTAAAATCCTGCATCTCAACAACCCCTTTAATTGGAACCTTGATTTTATAGTTATTAAGAGAATTGTATTCTCATAACTATTATCCTGTGTAGCTATATTCTGATAGAGTCCTGTAATCTTAGCGACTCTTGTATTGTAGCTCAGTTGACTTGAAATCCTGCATCTCATCAATTCCCTTTATCTAGAACTATCCAAAGGTGTCTTAATTGTTTTGATTGAATTCAAAACATTTTGATTGTAGAGTTGAAAACTAAGATTTCATATGGCAGGGTTCCCAAAACTTGGATTTCTTGATCTAAGGTTTTTCTTGTTCCTCCTGATGATAGGGTTTGAACTTTCCTTTCCTAACAGCATGGTTAACATGAAGAATCTTCTTGATGACAGGGTTGAATTTTTTTTTCCATAGAAATTTCCTAATAATAGGGTTTTCTCACTTTTCTTTCCTGTCAATTCACGAATCTACTTCTAGCATGGCAAAAACAGTATATTCTTAACAACTTTTTTTTTTCTATAGCTTAGTTGACTTAAAATCCTGCATCATAGCAATTCCCTTCAACTAAAACTGGGTTTTCATAGCTACCAAGAGAATTGTATTCTCACGGCTATTCTCTTGGCATTGTTTTTCTACCTCAGTTAACCTGAAATCCTGTATCTCAGCAATTTCCTTCAACTAGAACTATCCAAAGGCATCTTAACTGTTTTGATGACATGATTAAGACCATAGTTATTAGACCCAACCTCGAGGTTGACTTGGCCAAGAAGCAGGGTCCCGGGTTACACGGGTCAACCCAAGTCAACCCGGAAAAAAAAATATTTGAAGTTTTAATATTACATATGAAGAAAATAAGAAACAATCCATATGAATATATGCTATACATGTTATAAATAATACAGTTTAAAAGATTATTTCAAAATGTTTTTTCTCCAATATTAAAAAGATATTATGTTAGTATGTTATCCTTTTAAGTTGAAGTATTTAAACCAAAAAGGTTTTTATCCCAGATTGAAAAAACATAACTAATTTTTTGTGAACATAGAGTATATATACTAAAGGGTTTCAAATCCCATATTGAAAAAATAAAACATTCTTTGAACTTTGAAAATGGTTAATAACCAACTAATATATATATATATATATATATATATATATATATATATATATAAAAGGTCTCTGGTAAGGAGAGAAAACACATTTGAAAAAAAAAAAGATCTCAATCGGGTTTTGCCAGATCGCCTGAGTCATGGGTCAACCTAGTAGGTTAACCAGGTTTTTGCTCATCCTGGTCTTTTGTCTTACCCATACCAGTCCAGCCACCAAGTCGACCTGCTAGGCTGGTCCAAGTTTAATAACTATGGTTAAGACTGAGATTCCATGCTATCATAACTCAAGGATTAATGTTTTCAACTTAGATTCATCAAGATCTTATTGGATTTCATTGAGTATTTTTCCTATAAAATTTCAAAAATATTTATGCAATGCTTTGGGGTTAGATGACATGCAAACATTCTTACCTGATTTGAAATATAGCCCCCTCTATTTGATGCTCCATTATCATATGGTGTCTTTGTTTGCTATACAAAGCCTTCATAGTCTTTTGATTCATCGACTTATTTGAGTTTACCATATGTCAATCCTCCACTTGAATGTAATTGCCCATCTTATGTTGTCCACGATGATTACATCTCTCGTTGATCATTAAGCTCGATCATACCCTCAAGTGCGGTGTTGTTTGCTTTATTATAAAGAAGTTTAACAAATCATTCAACTTCTTGGATTATTTAAAAAACCACTCCCTGATTACCTGTGTGTATCCTTCCAAAACTATCAAAAGGTTTTCTAATGTCGACCTCATTTTAGATTATTAATCAACTATGAAGTTACCTTCAGTTGAACTGTACTCTTCAAGCATATGTTATCATCAACCTTTATGGAACTATTAAATCATCTAGATATGCATTGTCATTTTCATGAGTGCATCCTTTTTAGTCATAGTTTACAATAAAGGCTCATCAATAAATGCTTAATGTTATTCACAGTAAATTGCTCTTAGCCCATCTAATCTTATCGAACAATTATTGTTGATCTAATTGCACATATCTAACAACCATTACAGTTACTTATGTAGCCATGAAGTTGTCCCTAATTAGGCCACGCTTCTCTAATATGATATCATTTATTAATGATCCTTAACATCCTTTTAACTAATATGGATAGGTTCATCCTTTTAAATCAAATCTATCTTTATAGATTCTCTCTTATTTCAAGGCTTTGTAATCATCTAGACTCGATCGTGAAAAGAAATTCATTATTATTATCAATGATTCTCCTTTTATCACCCACATCCATGTGATGAAATGCACCTTCAATCAATGAGCTTCTTTATCTCCCAACTGATTTGGATTTTATATATTGTCCTTTTCAAGATCCACTACATTGCTCTTCTACTGCTTAACTTCTCAAGGATGACTCATCTCTGTCTAAGACTTTGCAAAATCAATTGATTAATTTTGTTTAAAAATTGCTCTCTTGTTTTGTAATCAACTCATAAATTTCAAGGATCATGTCCATTCAAGTCTAATTGTTGCAAAGAAATCAAGAGATGTCATTTTAAAAATGATTATTTGATCGTAACCCCAAGGCATGTCATTCAACACTAAGATGCAACTTTTATGTATTTTTGGTTGAGAATTGACAAGGTAAAGATTAAAAATAAAGTTTTAGCTCAAAGTTGGGTTATCCATGGATCAAAAGATTTTCTTGCATTTTGAAAGCAAAAATATAACTAATATAAGCTTAAATCAATTTTGTTTTGAAATTCTCATAATTCCCAATGGGTTCAATCTTTCTTTTAGGGAAAGGATAATTTGATCCTTTATTCATGCAAGATTGAAATTGATAAAGGTACATGATGAGGTGACCTTTTTTTTTTGTGGGCTTCAAAGCAAGAGGCTCGAGTAAAAACTTGAGGTTTTGTTTGAGAGAAAAAAATTGTCTCATCTTTAACACTTCTTTTATCCGCATGAATAATAACAAGTAGCTTTATTCGTAATGTCATGATTCTTGTAAAAAAGTTCTTTTACATTTTCAGAACACCATTTATTAATCTAAGTTGTTTGCTTGCTTGATTAGAAGGGATTGTTAAAGGCATGTAATGTAGGTTATGATTTTTGGCTATGAAAGAAATGGATATGTAGGCTCATAGAGTCTTTTAAAGTTCTAAAGACTTAGGATCATTATCATATTGTCTTTCTTTTCTTTCATCGTGTTTGTTTGATTTGCCCTTTTTGTTTGTTTTGATGGGGCATCTTTATTTTGTTTTGGCCTTGACTTGGTCACATTTAATAATTCTATTTAGGCATTCCCCTTGATATTTTAGATTTCTTAGGTTCTTTGAGTTTTTAACTACATCTCCTCTGTCTTTGATAGGTGATCTTATGCTTGACCCTAGTATAAGGTGTGATCATAATTAGGATTAACTCTTGATCTTTGAAATTTCTATTTGCTCTCAATGTGGAGTATGATCCTAGTCAGGGTTTTTACGAAGAAAAATTTATTCAATCTTAAATGGGGACCACAAATGATATATTTTTAGAATGTGAAGGGATAACAAAGATAGTCTTTTATTATTTCAAGCGTAAGCGGTTAGAACTAATAAATTTTGTCTTCATTTAGTGTAATGGTTTGGAACTTTTGCATAACAATTATGT
>Ga0325411_1000269_pt1 | contig 52774 bp, 39 predicted proteins | sample PopdelMetagenome_13_FD_206181 | JGI IMG/M metagenome (GOLD analysis project Ga0325411, IMG submission 206181) | Populus deltoides microbial communities from Bellville, Georgia, United States - Xylem-PdIQD-R4 | ecosystem: Host-associated > Plants > Phyllosphere > Stem > Wood/Secondary xylem... | reverse complement strand
CTATATTTTTTTTTTCTATCTCTCTCTCTCTCTCTCTCTCTCTCTCTCTCTCTCTCTCTCTCTCTCTCTCTCCCCCTAAAAAAAACCATTTTTGCTATATTTTTAACAAAATATCAACATCAGAATGGCAAAACCCTTTTTATCATCTGCTATTTATAATAAAGTAATATAAAGCAGTGGATTGCATCTTCCTTGTGATTATATATATTTTAGGGTTTTGCGCAATATCTTGATACTATATATAATAATTTAAACAAGATCAACATGACTTTTTATAGATTCATTGAATATAAGTGGAGGCCTATAAATATATTTTGAATGTATTAAAATCTTTGTTTGTATTTTTTAATTTTTTTTGGTGTTAAATTAAATCAAATTTTAAAAGATAAAATTAAAAAAATATTAAAAAAATATAACAATTAAAAGATTGAGAATTAAAATTGATATAATTAACAAATAATAAGATATATATATTTTTTATTTTTTCACAACTTTTTAGAAAATATTTTCCGCTCAAAATATATAAAAAGAAAAATATTTTCATGAAAATCAAGTAAAAAAAATTTGATTGCAAATAATTTTTCATTTAGAAATTGATTTTTAAAAAAATACTTTCCATAAAACAAATAGGGTCATACAATATCTATTCTTTAAGAATTACTTTAAATAAATGTTAATAAAGATATTTCTAATATAAAGTTATTTTAACTTATTTTCATCAGATATGATTTATAAAAAATAACATGAATAACGTGAAACAGACTCTAATATATAATTAACTCTTATAAATTAAGCTTTCATTTTGTATGACATTTTTAAATCTATTTAAATTATAAAAAGTTCATAAACATGTTTGTTAACAACAATTTTTTACATAAATAAATAATTTGTTATAAACTGAGTTTTCACTAATAAATTATTCTTGTATTAATTTTTTTAAAAATTGATTTGAATATTTTAACCAAATATATTTCCATGTTAAAGTCATGTCAACTTACTTTTATCATAATAAGGTATTATGAATAATATTTTTTGAATTATAAATTAAAAAATTGATTTGAATATTTTAACCAAATATATTTCCATGTTAAAGTCATGTCAACTTACTTTTATCATAATAAGGTATTATGAATAATATTTTTCGAATTATAAATTAAAGTAACAAATCACTTTAATTAATTAGCAATTAATATCAAATAGTTTCTACTTTATTAAAGCTATAGTTTTTATTTTGTTTTGTTTTGTTTTTTTTTATCTGGCCACTGAGCCTAATTATGATCAAACATAGCTAATTCGAAGTCCACACCTAAAACATTTATATGGCTTTAAGTATTCCTTTACTAGCCATTAACGTTCTATTTGCTGTTATGATTTAATATGCTTTTAAATTGTTTTTTATGCTAAAAAATATTATTTTAATTAAAAAATACCCTCACAAAAACACCCCACTTGCCAAAAACCCACTTAAATTTCATTAACTGTATACAGTCAAGATGTTTTTCTTGATTTTTCTACACCAACTCTGAAAGGCTGGAATTGGATATAGTAGTACATCATTTGAAATTGGAATTTTCTAGGAATTATAAAATAAAGAAAGTAGATATATTAAGGAGTATGAATTAATAACACAATAATTATTGTCCTTGCACAATTATTTATTTCCTCAATGGAATCGCTAAATTAAGACGATGAAAAGGGTTTTGCATTCTTTCTACCTTGAGGGCGGACTGCTTAAGCGAGGAGGTTGTGAGCGTTTGGGCGAGCTTTACACACGAGATGCAAAGGGGTAATCTTCAACATGAGTGTTGCAGCCGTTTCTGTCATATCAACTTCCTTTCCATCAACAGTGGAGAACTCAAAACATTGAAGCAATTGGCTCATAACCAAGTTTATCACTCTGAATGCCATAGCTTCTCCAGGACAACCTCTCCTTCCCAACCCAAATGGCAGTAGCCTGTATGGTTCACCTTTCCCATTTTCAAATCTTTCAGGCTTAAAACTTAAAGGATCATCCCACACGTTTGGATTTCTATGAATGGACCATGCATTTACAAGTACCATGGCACCTGATGGAATATCATAGCCTCCAAGGGTGCAGCGCTCGGATGCCACATGTGGAACCAAGAGCGGAGCTGGTGGGCACAGTCTCAAGTTTTCATGGATGATACATTGAATGTAATGTAGATTAGCGAAATCTGGTTCATCTGCCAAACGGCCTTCTCCAACTTGGGTGTCCACTTCGTCTACTGCTTTCTTCAATGCATGTGGATTATTCAGCAGGTTGGAAAATGCCCATTCTAAAGACAAAGCAGAGGTTTTTGTCCCTGCAACCAACATCATCTGCAGAAAATTGTGGATAACCAACCATATATCAGAAGTTTTGAATCCACAGGAATACATATTTCTGAAGAACCATGGGTCAAGGAAGGAGACTATGAATATCATCTTCACATGTATTTTTATTATATTTAATTACGTATTTATCCCAAATAAAATAAAATAAAATAAAAAAAGAATGGAATTTAGGGCAGCAGAATGAGATTTGAGACTAACCAGAATAATGCCTTTGATGATTTCGTCGGTATAGTATTCAGGTTCCGATTCCTGCAAAGCGAGCAGATGGCTTACCATGGTATTCCTAGTCTTATCAACTCTATGCTCATCAATAAGTCCTTGCCAGAAAGCGTCCATCCTCTTACCTAGCTGAGTCATCCTGTTCTTAAATCCATCATAATCAATGCACTGCAAAATGGGAAACAAATCCCCCAGATTTGTCACCCTAGTACATTCAGAAAACTCGTGCATCATGTCCTTAAACCTCTTTGACTCTTCAAGCCCATCAACATCTTCGCCATAATACTTCTTCCCTGCAACCATTCTCATCATTACATTAAAGTTAAGGTCCAACAACATTGTCCTCAGCTCTATCACGGCCGAACCATCACCACAAAGTCTATGAATTTTACGAAGTAAATTCTTTACTTCTTCTCTTCGGATGCTTGCGAACGTGTTGAGGCGGCTTGCTGAGAAGACTTCAATAGCAGTAAGTCGGCGAAGGTTGCGCCAATGATCACCATATGGAGCTGCGGCAAGGGTGGTAAAGTTGTAATTCAGGACCTTGCCATTTAGAAAGGGGGGGCGGTTGGCCAAGGTAATATCGTTCTTGGTGAAACATTCTTCTACGGCAGCTGGTGATGATACGATGATCACAGTTCGGAACCCAAACTTAAGGGTGACAATTGGGCCATATTTTTGTGAGATGTCGTGGAGAGTTCGGTGGATGGCCTTGGGCTGTTTGAGGAGAGGAAGATGGCCTAAAATTAGGCGACCTGGTGGGCTTGGAGGGAGCTTCATGCGGTGCTTTCTTGCTTTTTGCAGCAGGGTAACAGCAAGAAGAAGAAAGAAACCCCCCAGAAGCGAGTACTGCATCATTTCTTCCATTGTTGAACTGATTGATCGTCTAATTAATCAGTTCTGCCGTTTTGGGTGGGAATGATCAGAACTGATCCTTTGTTCTGTATTTATGGAGTGATTGTAACGGAGTTATGATTTCTATTTTATTATATATTTAATTTTTTGGGCTGCTGATCCCTATCCTTTGACCTTGTATATTTTTTGGCAGACACCCGTGGGAATACTTTGTTCTGGTCTTTGTTTTTCTTATTTATTTATTTTTTTCTTTTGATCTGTTCTTCCGAAGATGAAAGGGTCATAAAGTCAAAAACTCGTATGAAATTGGAGCTTTCTTATATTATTCTTTAATAAATACATAAATAATCTGATTTATTAACATTTCAACAGAGAACAGTGTCCTGTATTTACTGATGCCAGACTCTCTCTTATTTCTTACTTTATTTTTATTATTATTATTATTATTATTAATATAAATATTCAGATAATTTGCACGTATGTTAATTAATTTCATGAATTTTAAAATTATTAATTATGTAAACTTTTATTAATTATTATATTAGCAATCATAAAACTCAAGTTTAAAATCATAAAAAAAACCTCTAATTTCAAACTCATATTATTATGAACTCCATCATATTTCTGACGTTTATGATGACTGAAACTCGTTTTCCACTATACATATATATTGTTTGATTATTTTGTAGAAGCAGCCTGCCGTTCGACGCTTTTTTTTATTGAAAGATTTGTGACGGTGTTGGCCACTTGATGGCCAAAGAATTATTATTAGTTTAAGATAAAATTCGGATTCTTCTATGCCACCAAAATCTTGCGTCAATGCCTCATTTTGATAGGGATTTAATTTATTATTATTATTATTATTATTTTGTCTTTGACTCCAGTTATCTTTAGACATTTTTATCATTCGTTACATGTTTATTTCCTCGAACTTTCATTTTCTTTTTAGCATGAACTAAAGGAGGCTGCTCAGTGCACTTGCCCCTGCTCATCTAAATATACAAAATTAAAAGATTTGAGATTTTAGTCGCTTTATACCTGTCATGCGATATTTAATATTGTTAACTTTAATAAGTTAAAGTTATTATTTTTATTATTATCATCATGAACATTACTAATAAAAATAGATAATAACTAAATTATTGACTCCCATGCTATATAATGCAGGCCGGATCAATTTCTTTTTAACATAAAAATATATAAACATTGATAATATATTTTCTAATAAAAAAATTAATTATAAATTTAAAATATAATGTATATTGAATGATATCTTTTCTAAATGTTGATAGATCGATATATGGAATGATATTTTTTATTCAAATATTGAGGTTATGACTTTTTGAACCGACTAAAGTTAATATGTCAAATTTACGACTCGGGTTATGAGATTGTGATAACCTTATAAAAAAAATCAAAATAAATTATGAAAGTCAATTCATAATCAATTTTGAAGAATGAAATTGAAAAAAATATTAAATTAAAAAAAAAAACTACCGAATCAACTCAGGTTAACCAGCTAAATCCACAATCAATGTCATGAGATTAAGTTAATTCCATAAAAAGAAATTTTTTTAAAAAAATTATGGATATCAATTTCAACCAACACAATGTTGAAATATAAAATAAAAAATTCATTAAAAATATACAAAAAATAAAAACAACCTAAATCAACCTGTTAGATTTTTTATCTGAGTTGTGAGACTCAAATAAATTCATTAAAAGCAAATAAAAAAAATATTAAACTCCATTTCCAACAAATCTAATATTAAAGGTTGAAATTGAGAAGAAGAAAAACATTAAATCCACAATATCGATATATGATACAACAAAAAGAAGATAAAAAATAATTACAAAGTACAATTTCCAAAACAATTTAATATTAAAAAATAAAATTAAAAAAATATTAGTTTGTTGAATGATAAAATAAAAAATAAAAAAATTAATATAATAAATAGTATTTTATAAGTATAATTATAGAGATTTAATCGCACCTTTAGAATTTCTTTATCGCCTAGAACCTACAGTGCATTTGTTTTTTAGATTTGTATAATAAATAGTACCTTTAATTTAGCTTTGTTTTTTAGATTTTTTTTAATTAAAAGAAGTAGAAAATAGACACACGTAGGAAATCACTTGTATAAATTTCAAGGGAAAAATTTTTTAAAAAAGGAATTTGTTTTAAATAATTATGAAGGGTTATATAAAAAAGCATTTTTAATTTTAAAAAGTTAATTTTATTCAAAAAAAATGTAAAAACTAAAAAATATTTTATTACATAATATTCCAGATAATTTAAAAATCAATTTATTTTAATAAAGACCTGCTGAGGCAAGCATCTAAAACTTATTTTTAACTAATTTATTGTCATTAATTTTAATTTTAACCAAATGAGAAAAAAGATAAAAAAAAGGCTATATGGCTTGCTTGGGTGTCATCCACTCATTTTTTTCTTAAAATAATTCAGAAGGCATTTTATATGCTATGCAAACAACACGTAGTCTATGTTCTTAGATTCCGACAACTAGAGAGGTGGTCAAAAAAATCAAGTTGTGGGATTTTAACCCAAAAAAACTATAATTCAACCTATCTCAACTTAAAAACATCTTGAAAACATCTTTAGAATCTCAGAAAAAAGTTTCTCAAGCTAAAACAACCCTAAATCGATTAAAAACATACAAAATTAAATCGAAAAATGTTTTAAGTGAAAAAAATGATTGGCACCTAAAGTCAAAGAAAGAACTAGTTGAGTCTTAATTGGACTTGGATGGGATGAAATTTGGGACTAAATTAAAGAATTATTAAAGAATCTAGAACTAAATTGAATGAAAGAGAAAAAAAATCTGTTGCGTGTAACACACGCACCAACATGTGAGAAAGATAACCTTATTAGGGAGGCATATGCAGCCTCCTTTGTGATTCTTTGATGGTCTTTCTTGATGTCGTGGGAATCATTTCTGTATAAGCATCCTTTATAGAGATTGCACGAGGTGATTGAGGTTTGACGTGGGTCCGACAATCCATTTTTTTCTTTTATTTTTTATTTTTTTCCTTTTTCTTCCCTTCTTTATTCCCATGTCTGATTTCTTCTCTTCTTCCATTTAGAACTAAGAGGGTTTCATTTTTTTCTTCTAGTTTTCAACTATAGTCCCTTTAGTTTCAATATATGGAAAACAAAAAATTCAAACATTTTTTTTCGCAAATTCCAACCTAATAGCTGGATTCTTCTCTGCTCCATGAAAATCCCACATCAACACAATTAAAATAAAATACCAAGACAAATATAGAATAAAACAAATGTGTAAGATTTAAATTGAGTAAAGAAATTATGTGATTCAAAAAAATGGGGAAAAGAAATTTGCACTTTGCAAAGCACAGTGCAATTGTGTGTTTTTTTTCCCTTAATAATTACAAACAAATATACTTTTATAGCTTTGAATGTCAAGTAACGATGTTTCCAAGAAAATGGAAAGTTCAAGAAGCTAAAATCTCAGTGGTAGTAATCACAATCTTGCCCACATAAATTGAGGCATTGTCATTGATCCTTTCAAGGATCTCAAATGACTTTTTTTTTTTTTGTAAGTTGATGTATGTATTAAAAGAAGAAGATACAAAGATTATAAGGGGTATACCCCAGATTTATAATGAGAACAGAAACATAAAACAACAGATGGCTACAGGGTAGCCATCAAATAGAAAACTGAGACCTCACTAGATTCGTTAGGGAAACCAACACAACCAGTTAACTATCAAATTAAGGATTTATGTTATTAACCCTCCAAGTTCTTTATATATATATCGGGTGGGCTTCCATAACATATGGATCATCCCTGAGTAAATGTTTTTTCTATTTGATTGTCTTGAAAGATTTTTTGTCAATTTTTATATTACATGAATCAAATACTTTTATTGAGATAAGGAGAAGAGCAAGCAGTTCTTTCTAATAATAATAGGCCAAGAAAAATCATGTATGTTAACAAATTTAGGAACTTGTCAAAAGAGTGTATCAATTACGCAAATAAGAGAGGATTCTTTAATTTCAGGAAAAAAATCTATACGTATGATTTATTGATTTTTAATGATACAAATTCTATGAAAAAAACAATAACTGCGAAAACACATGGGTTGCATAGCTAGCGAGTGATAAAGAGAAAAGACTTTTCACATGAAATTAGACAAGTAACTAGTCATTTATAAAACAATCATGATACCCATCAAATGTAACCAAAGAGAAAAGGATTGCTACCAAAATACGTGTGTCTATGCATATATATTAGTTTTATGGACTCGATTCAATTAATTGTATAGATACATTCCCCCCCTAAAACTATAACTCAGAATTTAATCTTGAACAAAATAAGTAGTATTCTTATAAAATCAAAAGAAGTATGGGAGTACCAAACCTCATATCTTAAAAAAAAAATTATTTATTATGTTGATCGTGACGTGTGTAAGAAAACAGGTGCATAAATACAGAGAGAAATTGCAAGAAAAATAAAAAATGAAAAATAACGAAAGAAATAAAGAAAAAATATAAGTAAAAGCAAGAAAAATAAATTGAATAAATGAAATTCCTTGTATGGGGCTAACTATCTTTCTTAGTCATTAGATGACTTATTTATTTTAGTACAAGATGTTAGACTCATGATTGGTTAGCTCCATAAAACTTTTCGTAAACCTCAGACATAACCACTAAGGCTTTTTTTGGTCATATGCATCTAAACAGAATTCTATTTTTTTTACCTCTTGTATAATATATCTTTTAGGAGTATATAGTGGGTTGTTTTTATTTTCAAAGACCTTAAAAAAAAAATAATTATGCCCTTCCAATCCTCTTGTGAATCAAGAGCACTAATGTCATTAAAACTTTTGCTTGTAGTTGATAAAAAAAATTAAGCAACAATATTATTGATGCTTTTTTATGTATAATGATGATATCAACTATGGTTGATCCATCGATGATTTTGATAAGGATAATGACATGACTATTAAAGAACATCTTGTACCATAATCCATGAAAAGCCAAGTCATTGGCTTCTACATTATTTTATCTTCTTGAAAAATATCTTTTGATAAGGTTTGTAGCGATAATATGATATAAAGTTAGAGTTATGTGTTCACACATATATTTTTTAGATGATTAGTTGATAATAAGTAGTGAGCGCTTAGTCACTACAACTAGTTTTGCTTCTAACTCCAGTAGTATTTTTAGGCCTAAAACTATCTTCAAGAGTATTTCTAGGCCTAAAACTAAGGCCTCTTATTCAACTTGATTATTTATGCAAGAATAATCAAGCTAAATGGAGTTCATTTAACTACTTTTTCTAGCATGTAATGAGATTAAACTTAAATAATAATGTTCATTTACCAATTTGCTTATAAAATAGCTTTGACAATACATATTTAATTAAATCTATTTTATAAATTGCATAAACATCTATTATTGGCACGTACTAGCATACTTAGCACAAGTAAAATACAAAGACAAACATCATTTTCTATTAATGTATATCTTTTTGCAAATTTTTTTTGAGTACATAATTAAGACAAAACACAATATTTTCATGCCCAAAGTTGGTTTCTTATGCTAGCATACTGGAAACTGATCCTTATATTGCTGAAATATATAGTCTTCAAAACTTTCTAGACCTTAGTGGAGTTTAGCCAGATAAGCCTTGACAATATATATTTAATTAAATCTATTTTATAAATTACATTAGCATGTACTAGCATAATTAGCACAATTAAAATACAAAGACAAACATCATTTTCTATTAATATATATCTTTTTGTAATTTTTTTTTAGTATACAATTAAGACAAAACATAATATTTTCGTGCCTAAAGTCGGTTTCTTGTGCTAGCATACTAGAAATTGATCCTTATATTGCTGAAATATATAGTTTTAAAAACTTTCTAGGCCTTGATGGGGCTAACACTATAATTTAGCTAGATAAACATTTATGTCTTCCAAGGTAATTTATTGCTTTTTAATCCTTTAAAACTAACCAAAGCAATTCCTTTTCAACAACTCAATAAAAGATCTTTTCTTCTCTATAATATTTGAAATTAACCTTCTTAAAAAATTAATCTTGCCAATATACAATTGTATTTCTTTTATATTTTAATGAAGATTTGCTTCTATAATTTCTTGTGTCTTATTTTTGTCCATTTGTATGGCTTGTTGATGCACCATAACTCCTAGAACATTAATTGTCTACTTGCACTCCAAGGCATATTTTAAAGATTTTATTTTTAGGTTATACATCTTCATACATTTAAAGGCAACACATAATTCATCTAGGTTAGTGGATTTTGATTTGACTTTACCACTATATTATAAATATAGACCTTTATATTGTGATTGACATATCATTAAAGATCAAGTTCATAACCCTTTGATATGTTGCACTAGCTTTTTTGAATCCAAAAGGCTTTAAATCATGACATTTGAATATTATTAGGAACATATTATTTTATAATAAAGATATGATTATAACGAGAATAACTATCCATGAAATTTAGTATTTCATTATCAAATGCTACATCGATTAACATACTATCATTGACATAGAATATTCATCTTTTAAAGCTGTAAAATTTTTATTTCTAAAATCTATACATACCTTTAATTTCTCATTCTTTTTCTAAACTAACACTATATTAGATATCCATTCAACATATCTTACTAACCTAATAAAACATGTTCTTAAGAGCTATTTGATCTCTTATTTCACATGATTAACCATATTTAAAACTATTTTTCATAAAGGTTACTTGTGTGGCTTAAACTTAGGCTTGATTGATAGAGGATATTTGACTAAACTTCTATCTAAACTAGATATTTCACTATGATTCCAAATGAAACAGTCTTTATAAGTATGTAGTAGTGCTACCATTTCTTTTTAAAGCGCTTATAGTATACATGTACTTATAAAGATTGGTTTAGGCTCATTTTTAGTTCTTAAGTTAACCTTTATTAACATGTCATACACTTTAGCCTGTCCATGGTCCATCTTGGGTGGTGCTAGTGGAAAACTTGTCATATTAAGCAGGATCAATTCATAGTCTTGACTTGGTTTCATTGAAAATTTTTTGTTTTATTTCTCAATACATCTTCAAGCTTCCTCAAAAGCTTTGAAGCAAGTTATTAAGTCATAGTGACTTACTTAATCTCTTGTTTCATGTTCTAGGCCACTTCCTTCTTATTACAGGTTACTTGGCGTAGCAAAATCTATTGTGAGTCACTCCATGCATGCTATTCTCTTGCTAACACAAAAGTTAAGTGATGACCAGCTTTAATGATCAAGTATGAGGGCATAATGTTAAGTGAGGTACTATTATCGACTAGGACCCTCTATATTGGTACACCATTAAAGTTACTAATGATGTATAAGTGCTTGAAATGGTGGTTTATAGCCAATATTGGCTTAGGAAGTGTAAGGCTTTGGCCTAGTTGTGTTTCAATCACCATCTTTGACTAGTCAAGATCAACAATGACTTCTCTTCTGTATTGTCTTCATAATCATTGTCACAACAAGGCATCTAGCTAGGTTTAACTTCAAATAAGTATGCCAATGAGAACACTATGTTAGTTAATATAACACCTTCATGGTCTTTCACTTTTACTTTAAAAGGTATTTTTAGTTCCTTTTTCTTTAATTCACATTGTTCACTTATCTATTGTATTAGGACTAAGAAATATGTATGCTCATTCTTCTACTATAATATGTTATCGTTAAGAAGGGTTTCAAAACCTTTATCCATCATACCATCTAGTAAGTTATTTGCATCGATAATTATATTGTTTTTATCATCTATTTATTATTCTATTTAGATGTGAGCATCTATTGAAGCCTTCTTATAACTTGTAAGCTCATTTAAAGTTTGGAAAATTTTGCTATTCTCAAGAATAATCAGTGTTATCTCTTGAATAACACGTGTTTATTCCTAATTTATTAAGGTGGTTTTCTTGATAGCATTTTGCTTTTGCTTGAGGACTAATCCCATCTTCTTTGAGTTATGCTAATATTATGGTGCATGTCTCCTTTGTTTAATCTCTTATATTGTTGGCCTAACATTTTGGACAAATTTATTATGCTTTTCTAGTTGTTGATTAATATCACTTTCCTTCACCTTGGTAGCATATGATGCTCTTTTTACATGAGGTTGACTACTTTTCACAATCTTTTTTACTATCTTGGTGATAACATTTTATACTTTTCTTAAGATTTATTTATTGTTAATCTCTTTTGTAGATCATGGTCTATTAAAACCTCTTTATATAAGGTTAGTGTAGAGACAAGAACCCTCTTCAACTTTTCTAACAAAGTTTATGGTTGTTTAAATATTCTATCTTTAACAAAGATCAAACTTTGACTAGTGGTGTTGTTTTGCATAAAAGTAGGTGAGAAATTGTCTAGTACTAATCTCTTTTTGTAACTTTTACAAGCAACCTTATTGGTGCTTAAGGTTGTTTTTTTTTAATACTAATTTTCAAGTTTATTTCTTAGGTAATGTGTATAGTTGAGCATCTTCTCCACTTACGAACAATCATTGTTCTTTAACGATTGACATGCAAATATATATTTTCTGTGTAAAACATGCATCTTATATTCCTTTATTTCTTAAATACAAGAATAGTTCTCCCATTATATTATACTAAAATTGATTGATTGAATCAATCAAATATGATGTGGCTAGTAATATTGTTCACCTAATATTTATAGACCATACCCTTAAACATGTATGACATGTCAATCATTTCAACCATTCAATTCAATTAAAACCATATATTAGAACTTCATAGATTGTTTGCCCAATATTATCCATAATCAACATATGAAGAACCATATCAGGAGAACATCTTAGACCAAATTTCAAGAAAATACTTAGAGAAAGAGGAGATTGACACCTTTTTCCTAGACTTTGAAAAGGAAAGAATTCCTCTTCAAGATGACTATATTAAACTTAAAACAGGGAAAAACAACCACTCAACTATCTAGTATTGTTACTGCTAAATATATTAAATTGTTAGAGAGAATAGAACACTAATTTGGTGAACAATGACGGCGTCAAAATATTTTTGATGTAATTCAAGTATAGAAAATTCCATTCAAATCTTAACATGGATCTTTTGGCTTCTCTCTCCCTATTATCATCAAAATCTAGCAACGTAGTATGGAATTCATACCATTATTTTGCATGATTTGGCTATAATAGATGGCTTTTACCAGCAAGTAAAGAGCTTTGTACTTTCAAACAAATTGATTCATGTCCTATCAAGGACTTAGTATTGGGCGCACTTGAATTCAACATACTAGTAAAGAGAGGGAAAGAAAGAACCAACCTTCATACCTTTAAAAAACATGCCCTTTTTTTTCCCTATACCTGTCTTTTTAAGGACTTAGTATTAGGCACACCTGAATTTAACATATTATTCAAGAGAAGAAAATAAATAATCAATCTTTTTACCTTTAAAAAAAGTATGGATTTTATTTTATACTGGTATATAAGGGCCTCATATGTTCTAAATCTAAAAGACCTACCAAATCATACCTGAAAGTGACAATAACTTTGAAAAAAGGTAGGAACATAGCCTTAGATCCATTCAAATTGAGTCATATCTATAGGACGTTAAAAGAGTGTCATATAAAATGTAAGGAAAAACCTTTCATAATGAAAGCAAGTATTTATAGAGTACTATGATGGGTGGAAGTATAAGCAACTGCCTACTTCCCTTAGTTTAATGATGAAAGGATAAATCTTGACCAAAACTCTATTTATATACGGAGAATCCAATTACAATCTAGCTTTCTTAATTACCTTTTAGGAATTATATAAAAATCCCCCTAAACCTCACCAACAAGAGTGATGTAGAAATATTATTTTGGTCATTATGAGGATAATACCTTAATAGGTATTACTTCTTCAATGTTAAAGGATATATGTTAAGAGAAATGTTATAGTATAGAAAACCATCCTCACTTATAGGGATCTTCACTTCATATTGGTGATCGATTCAATTTCAAAGAACAACTATTATTCTTATGAGCCCTATAGCTCTCATCTAGGAAAAATACAACTAGGTTTAGTCCCACCGTATACCTTTTCTAATGCTCTATAGTGTAAGCATAGATGGTTAAGGTAGAATCACTTTTAAGAACCTTAAGCAAGTGAAAGAGGTAAGAGTAAAAGAGAAATTTCTTTTGTTTTCCTACTAAGTGATTTCTCATTAACAATGGGTCATCAATCAGGGTTCTTTAAATTGTATAATAAGACTAAGGACTTCATTTATAATGCCTCATTAACATAGAAACAAAGTTCTTCTTTAGTAAAATATCAATAGGTAAGGAAGCAAGAGAAATATCTTTGAAACTACAACTCCAATATTAATTTAAAAACTTGTATATAAAACTTCAGGTAAAAACATTTATACCTTTTTTTTTATGATCCTTTATTGTATCCTATGTTTTTACAACACTTTATTTATACAACTTTTTAACTTATGGTTTTTCCTCAAACTCAACTAATAATTGATCATGTCAACCCTTTAAATCTACCTATATTTGATGAGGTAAAAACAGAAGACTCCTACTTTTATGTTAAGGACCAGGCTTAGGGTAAATGTTTTCAATCAAAGTACTTTAACTTTGACATGTTTGATTTAAATTTGGTCTTACCATGTTTTTCTTATATATTATAGAAGTTAGTTACTTCTTCTTTTATAGTTACTTTTATAGAAATAATGGTCGAGGTTTGTTATGCTCGTCGTCTTTGGCTAAGGTTTTTTTTAACATAAAAGATCTTACCTCGTACTACTATAGTGATTCCTAAAGTTCTAGTTATTGAAGTTGTTGAAACACTACCCTCTTTTAGTATTGATAATTTTAAAAAGATTCAACTAGATCTTAATACTATTAAGAGAAATCCTTCACCACCTGTTATTGTCGAGCCTAACTACACTCTATCACATGTCATTCCTTAACAGGTTGATCTTGCTATGATGTTGCTAGAGAAAGAAAATCAACCTATTATTATGGTTAGATCTTCTAAGCTTTCAATGATGAAATATCTTAAAGTGCATGCCCTTAATATTAAAGGTGAATGCATACCGGTGAAAGCTATTTTTGCCAGGATAGATGTTTTGTAAAGAAAACATCATTCTAGTTTAGAAGAGAGTAGTAACTAAGATAGAGGAAAAAAGAATGATGACACTAATACAACTACTTCAAATGATACTACTCTCACCACCAACTGATGTGATAAGTGATCCTATTGCTCTACTTCTATAGCATAACGTAGATATAAAAGATAATTAGGTGGAGAATATACCAATAGTCAATCATGTCCATGTTGATCGAACAATTGTAGATCTCAAGAAGTATTCAAGAGTTGAATTTATTCCTACCTTTATAGTCTTTGAAGATCAAGATACTAGTAGTTGTATGCTCCATGTTTTTATATAATAGACATTAGTACTAGGACTACCAACCATGAAAACTCCTTCATCTAACTAATATATAAGTTTTAGCTATTGACTTAAGCCATGATTTATTTTTAGTTTTAATGTTAATAAAAACTTTTCCCCTTATATGCCCAGGGAGCCTTGGATAATCTCTTTTCTCAAATAATTTCCCCTACACCATTGGAAACTTCCCCTCCTTAATAAGGATAATGAATTGAAAAAGATCTTATTGGCACTGTCAAATAAGTTATGGCTTTACTTGCCCTAGGAAAGAGTGTTTTGGAAAATCGAACTACCAATAATTTCCTATAGCAGCTTCTAAAAGGTGTCCTCTACAAAAACCCCTAGGTTGTAATAGATCATAATCTATGGAAAACCTTGTTATAGTTGCAAGAAAGTGTTAATCCCTCAATCAGAATTGAAAGGTTTACAAAAAGGATCTTACATGAATATAGATCTTTTAAAAAACTTACCAACTTTAAAGGAAGTCCTAGAATGATGAATATTTAACTACTCAAGAGGCTAACTAGTCTTTCAAAGACATCTCAATACAAGCCCAATCTCAAAAGGCTAAAATGGCTTATCTAATATAAGAATTAGTCAGGGTTGGAGATGGTTAAAACTAATATAACTCTTTAAACAACTAAAACTAGAAGTCATTTCCCATAGTAAACATTTTCAAATTATACACTAAATTTAAAGTTTACAAAAATCCAATTTCATATATTTTGATTATTCTTTAATTTTTTAACAAGCTTGTTCTTTATGATCTAGTTTACTTAATTACTAAACTTAAATTCTTGTTATACAGGATAAACATGAACATATGCTAAAATATGAAACAAATCCTAACCATAAGGCCTTAATTAAAATCAATGTAAATTTAGAGTGATTTTATGCTTGTGATCTCTAGATTAGTCCTTCGACTTCTTTAAAAGTATTATTCTTTAATATTATCTTTGTATAAATACATTTTCCCATTTTGATTTACTAGATGATATGCACCTCTTTTTAGCACTTGGGTAACAAAATATGTACCCTCCTAGTTAGGGAGGCTACCCATGAAATTTTGGATCTTTATGACCAATTGGTATTATAGTCTTCCCTACTAGATCACCTATTGACAAATTCTTTGATCAAATATGTTTATTGTGTGCTCTTTTGACCTTTCTTTTATGTGCTAATAAATGGTTTAGTGCATGGAGTCATACCTCATCCAAATCCCTTAACTCTACTAACATGGTTGATTGATAACGTAAATATCCACATTATATTGTACAAGCATTTTGAATGATATTATTTTGAATTACATAGATAACATGACATCATTGTCATATATTAGAGTAAATGGTGAGGTTTCTAAAGAAGTCTTCTATAAAGTCATATATGCCTATAGTACTTTAAATAAAGCATCGTGTCAAGATTTAGGATTGTTTCTTACTAATTTTACTAATTTTTAAAAGTTGACATGGTTTTGGTGGTCAATTCTACATGCACATTTGCTTAAGCATACTATGGAGTACAATAAACTATCTTGAATCCATTCTCTTGTGTAAATTACTTCACATTTCCCCTGTAACAATGGAAAAATTTTAGGATCATTGGTGACAAGAATCCAGAGAGTGTGCCGAGGATTATAGAGAAACGTAATGCTAATCACGGACCACCCTAAAGTTCATGCTCACTGGAGATTAACGACAAACAAGTTGTTTTCGCTCATAAGAAAGTGGGGAAATTTATGGCAACTTGTGCCGCTGCCACCATTCCATGAGCAATCCACAACGATCTCCAACTCAGTTTGAATGAATTAACGTTGTCGTTATGACTTTGTTTTTTTTTTTTTTCATTTAAAAGGTTTCTCTATCACACTTCTTTTTTAAATATCCACGATGTAAGTTATATTTTCATGATTATTATATCTTTTTATCAACTATTGTTATTAACACGTTAAATAATGTTAAATGTCACTAATAAAAAATTCTGTTTTCAATAATTTAAATGGAGAGATAAAAAATATTAAAGATAAGTAGATTTAATTATTTCAATAGATATATTCATTAAAACTAATAAAAAAATCATTTACTATAATATCACATATCTATTACTACAATTTCGACAAAGTTAAGATTTGACTGAAAAAAATCATTTAAATACTAGATTGTATTTTCAATAAAACATGAGGATAATGGTTTTTGTTAAGAAAATAAAAGGAAGAACCAAAGTAAATTTTTCAAAAAAGAATCTAAAAACCAAAATATACATCAATAAAATATCATATGATTTAAGCAAACCACATATGCCATTATTAAACTATATTAATAATAATAACTTATAAAAATATGATGCAACAAAAATATAACTTGCATGATTAATAAATACTAAAATGACTTTTAAGCACGAAAACAGAGTACAAAATCCTACTACGCAATTAACCCCAATTTCAAAGCCATTGACTGGGTAGCATGCCACTGGCCACCTCGTTTATTCGTTTATCCTCACGCCAAATTTGAATGCTTCTTGATTAGGTCCACTTGCAATTTTATTAACATGTTAAAAATAAATTTTAAAAAAATAAAAATAATATTATTTTAATATATTATCAATTAAAAAAATATACTATCAAAATCAATTGCATAGTCTGAGCTCTAAGACAGTAATGCTTACCAGCAGCGTACGCTATTGTTTGTCGATAATTCAAGTCTACTGTCCCCGTCATCTTTGAGTTATTCTTAGTCAAGATTCCTTGGGTCAATACCCCAAGAAGTAAACGCCCTTAAATTTTTTTTTTCTACGTTAACTGTTCTTTCTTATTGGGTTGATGAGCGATTAGGGCAGTACTTATCATTAATAAGTTTTCTTTGCCTTAGAAATCTTTCTTAATTTTAATTTTTCTTTGTTTAAACACGGAAGGAGTCCTTAATTATATCACGTAATCAAAGCAACTTATTCCAGGAAAACCTAAATCATGTGATGAATTTAATGTACAACTAGACATGAAACACGGTGTGTTTTGGGTTTTTTAATTCTTATAAATTTTATTACTCCTATGATTGAATTAAAAAAAAAAAACTTTTATCCTTCCATGTTGTATTAACTAGGAATTAATTCTTATAATTTATTTTTAATTTATTTTCTATAAATTTATTATAATATGAAAAAAATATATTAATATATTATGCTGATGTTTAATTTTGTAAATAGAAAAAACTGTATTTTTTTATCAATTTTTAATTTTCATCCTTTTATTTTTAATTTTTTAATAATAAAATTATTTTTTCTATCAGATCCAACATCAACCCAATTCCAATTTTTTTTTATATAAAGATAACTAAATAAAAAACAAATGAAAATAAACTATTAAGCTAAATCTCTATACAATAAATTATAAAAAAATAAAATAAAAACTAAAAATAAAATTAGCATTACATTTCACAATAATCTTGCTTTACCAAAGTGCAAGCAAGTTAACTATGCCATTCTTTTTATGTTTGTTAATAAGAATTTGAATAATTTTGACGATGGCTCCAATTTGCTTTTACTATTAATTAACACAAGCTATATTTATTGATTACGACTAATAGATGATACTAGGTGACATGCCTGCATGATGCTGCGGGCTTGTGGCATACTTGTGCATTATCGTAGATTTGTGGAAAAAAATCATATAAAAAGAAACTGTTAGTATCCACAATATTTTAAAGGAAAGAACTACAAAGCTATATTCTCAACCATCTCAATATTAAAAAACAAAATCGACAAAAATAATTATGAAAAAAAAAAGAAAAAAAGAAGATGACAATTTTGGAGGAAAAAAAAAGCAAAAAAAAATAATAAAAAAATAGAAAAAAAAACATGTGGGGAAAATTAAAGCTAAATTTTCAACCAGCTCAATATTAAAATCATTTAAGAAAACACTGTAGTAATCTATAGTGTTTTGTGATGAAATATACAATTATAATTCTCAACCAGCTCAATATTAAAAAAAATCAACAAAGATAATTTTGACAAATATAAAAAAAATGAAAGGAAAAAAAACATGCAGGGAAACACTATAACAATCTATAGTGTTTCATGAGAAAATCTACAGCTGTAATTCTTAACCAGCTCAATATTAAAAGCAATAAAAACGATAAAGACAATTTAAAAAAAACATAAAAAAAATCATATGGAAAAACACTGTAGCAATCAACGATGTTTTAAGGAAAAAAAGCTAAATTGTCAACCGGCTCAGTATGAAAAAAATAAATTTGACAAAAACATATTTGGAAAAAAAACATCGATTAAAAAAACATGTGGGGAAACACTGTAGCAAGACAAAAATCATGTGGGAAAACACTGTAGCAATCTACAGTGTTTTAAATAACTACAAAGTTCAATTCTCAATCAGCTTAATATGGAAAACAAATTGACAAAGATAATTCTAAAAAAAAAATATTTAATAAAAACCCATGTAGAGAAACATTGTACCAATCTAGTGTTTTAAAGAAAAAAATTAAAAAACTAAATTCTCAATCAGCTTAATAGTAAAAAAAATAAAATCAACAAAAAAAATTATGAAAAAAAAATATAAAGAAGAAAGACAATTTTGGGAAAATTTTAAAAAAATAACAAAACAAAATGTGAGGAAAGCTAAAGCTAAAGCTAAATTCTCAACCAACTCAATATTGAAAAAATAAATTCGGCAAAGATAATTTAAAAAAAAACATGTGGGGAAAACACTTCAGCCAAACAAAAACCATGTAAGGGAAACACTGTAGCAATCCATAGTGTTTTTTTTTTTAAAAGAGCTACAAAGCTAAGTTCTCAACCAGCTCAATATATAAAAAAACCGACAAAGACTATTCTAAAAAAAAAAGAAGTCAATTTTGGGTAAAAAAAATGAAAAAAAAACATGTAAAAAAAGGGAAACAAAAGCGAACAAAAAAAAACACGTGGGGAAAGCTATAGTGTTTTAAAGAAAAAAACTAAAAAAACTAAATTTTCAATCAACTCAATAGTAAAAAAAATAAAATCAACAAAAAGAATTTTGAAAAAAACAAAACAAAACAAAAAGAAAATATGTAAAAAATGACAATTTTGGAGAAAAAGAAAAACAAATAAAATAAAATAAAAACATGTGGGGAAAGCTAAAGCTAGATTATCAGCCAGCTCAATATTGAAAAAATAAATTCAATAAAGATAATTTTTTAAAAAAATATGTGAGGAAACATTGCATCAAAACAAAACTATATAGGGGAAACATTATAGCAATTCATATTGTTTTTTTTTTTAAAAAAACTACAAAGTTAAATTCTCAACCAACTTAATATAAAAAAAATAAAATCTACAAAGATCATTTTGAAAAAAAAAGAATAAATAAATCATCAAAAGAAAAAAAATAATGTATGAAAATATTATTGCAATCCACAATATTTTAAAGAAAAAAGCTCAATATTTAAAAAAATTAGTAAAGATAATTTTTTTTAAAAAAAATTTAAAATTAATTTTGGGTAAAAAAAGGAAAAAAAACATGTAAAAAAAAATTAAAGCAAAAAAAACTGCTACAATAAAAAACCTACGCGCGTTTTAAAGTATTTGAACCTACACGTTTTAAAGTAATTGGATCATTCCTTTTTGTAAAGTAAAATAATCAATGTTATTTTAATTAGGTCGTTTTAAGATCTTTTTGTCAACGCACATGCCATGATCATTCCTTGCTTAAGATTTTTTGTTTTGTTTTAGTTTTCTAATAATTAGGTCCTTTTAAGTTTTCTATTTAAACAATTTTAATTTTAGGGTTTGAAAAACTATAATTTCTTTTGTATTTTTTTTTGCTATAATTGCATATATAATGTATTCATCCTTATCTCAAATTATTCGAGGGGATGCCATTTTTTTCATTAATGCATGTCTAAATGAATGGAGAATTCCTGTATGTTAGTTCTTGTTTATTGGCTTGAATGGTATCGTCTAATTATGAAAAAAAAAATACAAAATAACAAGTTTATTGGATGCATCAATATATGGTACATCCAATTGTCAACACAACATATTATATCGATATTAATTATGTTGTGTTATTATGTTTTAATACGTGCTTTGAATATAATGTTGGTGTTGCATTTATCTGCGTAAGCTGAATAATGTATTTCTAGTTTTGGTTTAGCCATGTTTCTCCTTTGCTTATGCCAAGCTTCCATGATTTTTATTTTCTATTTGATTTTGTTTATGGCCTTTCTTTTTATTTCTATAAATCCCTTTATTTTATTGGAATTTAATTTTTTTTGTTTTAAATGTCATATATATGTTTGCTCATTTGCTTTCTTATTAATCTCTATGTGTCATTATATTTATTTCTAATTGGTTAAGTATTTGTTATGCTTGGGAGTAGTTGCTCTAATTACTTGGAATATCCTTGTGTATATTATTCACTACTAGAAAATTGATAAATATAAACGAAAATTTACCGATGGCAATATTCCCTTGGTATATATATACCGAGGGAATTACAGTGGGAAACAAAATAATTAAAATAAAGCAAAAAAAATGATGATGTGATAATTTTACCAACGGAATTACCGATGGATGTCGGTAAAATCCGTCGGTAAAACCCTTAGTAAATTTTGAACATTGTTCATCATGTCAATTACAAAGGGAATCACCGACGGGATTTTCCGTCGATATTTTTTAGAGAGCTCTGGAACTATTCACTTTTCAATTGCACTGTTAATTATTGTTCTTTACAGACAAAATCACCGATGGATTGAAAAATCGTTGGTGTTATTTGGCGGTTTTCTGAAAAATTTAGATTAAATTAAAAATTTAAATTAAATATTACAGACGGAATCACCGACGGATTGTAAAGTCATTGGTGATATTTGATAGTTTCTGAATTTTTTTTATTAAATTAAAAATTTAAATTAAATATTACAGATGGAATCACCGACAGAATGATTAAAAATATTAATATTTAATTATCCGTAGGTAAAACCGTAGGTAAAACGTCTCAATAAAAAGCATAGAATCCCTAATTTCACAACAGACTCGTCTCCTTTCTTTTTCTTCTTCTTCATCTTCTCCATATGTAAAAAACATCAATATCCATTTTTTTTTCTTATCTTCTCTCCTCAACTCCTCCATGCTCAGGTATGTCTTCTTCTTTCTTCTTTTTTCTTCTCAGTTTTTTTTAATTAGTATATACTTTATGAATTTGTTTTTTTTTCCCTCTTATTAGCTTCACTTGCAACTACATTAAGGTAATTTTTTTTTCGTGATTGTTTCACTATATTTGTTATTTTATTTTATTTTTAATTGTTTTTGTTATTAATAATTGTATGAATGTTATTGTAGGATTTGTTTTTCATATGAGATCAATTTTTAGTTGATTTTTTATATAATTTTCAAATTTTTTTCATATGAATTTTTTTAGTTGAATTTATTTGTTGCAAATTTGTTTGAGTTGATTTTCTTCTTCTTTTTCCAAGCATTTTAAGTATTATAGAGTGTTGATTTATATTAATTTAATTATTTTATAGTTTTGTAAAATAGATTTTTTTAAAATATTTTTAAATAATTAATGACGGAATTACATACAGTATTTGCTGAGGAAAATAACAACGATTGAAGCGGGTAATTGTTTTTTGCTCCCTTTTTCCTTTAGTAAATCTATCAGTAATAATATTTTTTTATTACCAACGGACTTACTGACTGACAAAAAATTACCGACACAAGATTCATCGATGTAGCATTTCTATCGGTGATTTCATTAGTAAATTAATTATCAACGGAATGATAGTGCAAGTACCAATGGATAATTCTATCAGTAAATCTAAAGATTGTAGTAATAATTTTTGTTCTTTATTTACTAGATTGGATATGAAGTAACTTTCTTGTACCCATAGCAATACACTTTTTACTTTGGGTTTGAACGAGAAAAGAATGGTGTTCCCGTAGGCTCTATTTTGAATTAGCACTCACAAAGCCTTGATCCTCGGGGAAAGATTACTTGGATGTGATTGGTAACCAATGAGATTATCCCCTAGTCCATGCTTTTTCAACATGGTAACACTTGGATCAGGGTATACTTTATGATGTAATTTTATACCCCAAATATTAAAGTTTATAAGTAAATAACAACACACTAAATAAAAAATTAATTATTGTGGGATTTTTTATATTTTAGTCAAACATTAATAGATAATTATAAAGTGGTTACGATATCCATTTTATATTTTTAAAACATGATAAAAATGAGATTTTGTCTTTTTAGAAAATATACAAGAAAAAAAACCTTTAGGATTTTTTCATATGCACAAAAACAAACCATATATTTTTTGGATTTTTTGAAATTTCAGAGAAAAACCAAGTATTTTAATGATTGATCTGTATTTTACAATCTAAATCTACAACCTAATATTAAATGAAATTCTTTAAAAAAAACACATTGTGTATTTTTTTTTGAAATCTTTGAGAAAAATCAGATATTTTTAATACCAGGTCTATATCTTATAGTGTAAGTGTACGACCCAATATTAAATAAAATTGCTGGAAAAATACGCGAGGAACCTACAAATAATCTTACAGAGAAGTCTATTTGATGCAAACTCAATTTTTAGATTCCGAACTTAAAGACCTATCAACCTACCAAATTGAAGTAAAAAAGAGCTCATATGAGAGAAATATAATTTTTTTAAAACATCCCATAAATTCTGTCAACATAAAGGTAATCATGAAGAAACAAGTACAACTTACTTCCAAAGCATCCAAACCGACATGGCAATTATTTCTTCATATGGAAAAGGTCTTTAATTGGGAATGTTAACTTTTCTAAGTCCAAAGTCAAAGCTTTAAAATTTTATGCAAGACTATTTTGTCTTTTTTTTTAGGAAAATAATTATTATACTACTTGAATGTAGATTGCCTACTTTGAAAAGGACTATTTTTTTAGGATACAAATGGATTAGAGGGATGAAGGGATTAGGGTTTCCTATCAAATAAAAAGAAAAGAAGAAAGAAAGAGAAGGGCAGCCAGAAAGAAGAAGAAAACTCCACGTTTTTCTCTTATCCCAAATTTATGTTCTCATTTGTTCTCTTTATTACTTTTTCGATAGACAAGTAAGGTTAAGTTATTTTTCTTGGTTGAAAGGATAAAAAACTTTTGGATTTCAAAAACTGTGAGATCTATTATATTTTTTCTTTTTAGTTTATATGATGAATATGAATATTTTTCTATTCTTATTTTCTATGATTGTTTAGTTTGATTATTAGTGTGAACTTTAAATTATATGTTTTTTTTTTGGTTAATGATACATTTTCTTCTTCACTTTTATACAATTTTTTTTTAATGAATTCTATGTGTCAATCATCTATGTATGTAATCAATAAAAACAGGCAAATGAAATGTTTTCCCATGTATTCTTAACTTTTTTATGGAATTTCTACTTGTAAAAAGTATATTGTGGATTCTATTCAACAAAAATATAGTTACAAATGTTAAAAATATTATATTTAAAATCGATGTAAAAAAGAAAAATTGAAAAGATATAATAAAATAATAGAAAAAAAGAGGGGAAAAGGAATACTAAACTAACAAACCTATATTATTTTAAAAAAGAAGGTATATTTGTTTTTATTTTTAAAAACTAATTAACCATAAGAAATTGGTATTCTAAAGAAAAACAATAAATTAAGTTATACGCATTGGTGGGGGGCCACCTAAGCCTTAAGAAAAATCCTAGGAGACTAGGCCTATGGTTGGTCGCGCCGAGGCCAACTTCATTTTTTTTCTTTTTCACACGGCAAATGTCTAGTTAAATAATACATCATTTGCTCTAAAATTTAGTCACCACTGATGTGGCTCAAAAATAAAGGTTTTGGTATTTTGGTGTAAGAAATATCAAATAATATTATTTTTTCACTTATTTTAGCAAAAAAAAAAACCTTTGATAAATATCATTAAAATAAAAAAAACCCCAATTTATCAAGCTCAAAAAACCCAAAACTACTCAGAAACGGAAAAAATAAAAAGTTGAGAAAATATTCTTTTTTTTAGCTTCATTTATTTTTCTAGGTAAGAAGAAGGTTCAAAACAAATATTATTAATTTTTTCTTATAGCATGAAACACGTTAACATCAAAAATAATAAGTTTCATCATTGAAAAATACCCGAACAAATAATTTTTTCTCTCCTCAATATTTTCAGGTGATTTTTTTTTCTTTCTCAAAATTAAGAATAAAAAATAAATAAATTTTTGAATCAAAATAAAAGTTATCAAGAATGTGGGATTAGACTTCTTTTTTTTTTTCCTTAGTTTGTTTTATATTATAGTCTTTCATCTTTGAATTTGGTATTGTTTTTTTGTAATTTCAAATCTAAATCTGTTGGCGAAGGATAAAAAATAGAAAACAAATCGGTTGCCAATCTAGACAGACGCCTCCTCCAGTAGTCAGTCACTATTGTTCGTTTTCAATTATTTAGCAGGCAGGAACATATCTATTTTATATTCATCGTGAGACATCACCCCAAAGCGTACGCTTATTAACGTTTCAGCATCATTCGACATCTGAATCCGTCTTGGTCTTTAATTCTGGTTGGTCAAGACCGGCAAGTGAAAGAAAACGCCTGAATCTTTTGGGAGATAGACCTCATTGAACACATGCGGAGGGAAAACGTTAATTATTGGAAAGGGCAACAACTTGTCATACTGGGTGGCTAAAGTCACGAGAGCTTAAATAACTCTCTCTCTCTCAACTTGAATATACTGGGTCTATATATTCAACACAATACCAAATTTCACCCAATTAAATTTCACAAAGCAATATCAATTGAAAAATGACATACAAGCTATTCACTAAAACAATATAAGTATTAAAAGTTTTATTCTACTATGACAGATCTTTGAAATTAATTGACTCTTACAAAATTGATAGAATTAAAGGCATATAGTGTCTATATTGCTCGTAAAGAGCAACAATAATTGATACAGTTTTTTAACAGCATTTCACAATGATTTTAAAGTACTTATAGATTTAATATTGCATCGTTCTTCATTTTCTTCTGTTGACTCAATTATCAGTGAGTTATTGGTTGAAGAAATACATCTTTAGAATAACAACAAACAATTTATTGTTTATCAATTTTCAACCGAAGAAGAATATCATGTTATGACATCTACTACCAAAGAGATTGTTTGATTATATTGGTTACTTGCAGATATGAGAGTTTATCTTTCTCATTTCACTCTTATGTATTGTGACAACCAGAGTTCTATCCAGATTGCTCATAATTTGGTTTTTCATGAACAAACTAAGCACATTGAGATCGATTGTCATCTTACTCATCATCATCTTAAGCATGACACCATTACTTTGCCCTTTGTTTATTTTTCTTTACAGATTGTAGATTTCTTTGCCAAGTCGCATTTTATTTTCCCTTTTTGTTTTCTACCTAGCAAACTCTCAATGTTTATAGTTGTCGTATCGTGAGTTTGAGGGGAGATGTTAAAAAATATAAGGTTGTTTTGTTTTCTTGTTTTTTAAGGGTAAAATAGTCTTTTCATTTTATTTTCAGTTTGCTTTGTTTAGCCTATATATTGTCTCTTTATATTTAGGTTAAACTGATCCATTTTGATTATTTGATTGTAGTATGTAGGATCAATGAAACCCTAGCTTTCTCTTTTCTTATTTTTTGTATTTCTTTGATTTCTTTGGGAATTGTTTAACAATATATATATATATATATATATATATAGCGATTACCATGTAAAACATCATCATAACTTACAATAAAATAAAATAAGAAGTAACCAATATATTAAGATTAAGAAAGGAAAAGAATAACATCAAAGAACTAGTGGCCATTATCTGCGGAGAGATTTATTTGTCCAATTTCGAATTTCATAAACGCTACGAAGAAAATATATAAGTTTATTACCAGTGTATAAGAAATTTTGGTCACTACACTTTTAGGCAATCAACTATTGTGCAGAGTCAAGGAGAAACATGAGTCCCAATCTGGTTGAACATCGCTGAAAACTAAATTATTCCTTAATAGCCAAATACTTCATGCCATGTCAAAAGAGAAGATAGTACCAAGCTCGTTTCTGAAATCTGCCATGGACCAGTGTAGGCCATTGGAATATCAAAAGGTTCAAGGATCGTGGTATACACCAGTAGACCCCCACCACGATAAGAATTTTGCCCAAAGCAGCCATGTACTTGAGCAATGGAATAAAAGATGATCAGTTGCCATCACTGTACACTTCCCTCGCTCTCTCTCTTATTGTCACAGAGAAAATTTTATGCTATAATCTTTTGTCAAATCCCTTAAGTTTAATAAATTGAATTTTATTTTCGATTACACTGAACTTAAATAGAAATTTGCAATTCAAGTATAAAAACAATGAGTCTTCTAATGAAAGCACAACTGCTCTTCGTCGGAATTCATAAAAACCATCTAGCTTGTATACAGATAGATTTATCGTTACTTCAATATTTATTACCATAGTACCTAGAAATGGAGGATTGAACTTTCCTTCCCCTTCTCATAATTATGAACTGGAAATCAGGATCTGTCAATTGAAATGATCCATGTAGAACAATTAAAGTAGAGTATTACATTAACTTCCTTAAAACAATCTTTATTTAACAAAGAGTACAGAAAACTGGAAGCATGCTTTCACTTCTTCTGGTAGCTTAAGAAATAATATTGTCAAGGTCTGATCTAGCCTTCAATACAACCTCCAATGGATGGACTCTGGACATGAGTGTCGCCACCTTCTCATCCATGTTAATTTCCTTACCATCAACCGTATCCCATTCAAAGCATTGAATCAACGAACCCAGAGTCAAGGTCATTAATCTGTGAGCGAGGCCCTCCCCGGGACAAGATCTCCTTCCCAATCCAAATGGCATTACCTTGTATGCTTCAGCTTTTCCATCCAGAAACCTTTCAGGCTTGAAATTTAAAGGGTCATCCCACACCTTAGGGTCTCTCTGAATCGACCATGCATTTGCAAACACCATTGTACCAGGAGGCACATCGTATCCTCCAATGGTACAATAATCGGATGCCACGTGTGGCACTAGCATAGCTGCCACTGGATACAATCTTAAGTTCTCAGAAATGATACCTTGAAGGTAGTGTAGTTTTGATATGTCTTCTTCTTCAATCAAATGGTCTTGTCCAAGTTGAGTGTCTAATTCTTCTTTGGCCTTCTTTAGTACATGTCGGTTATTGAGCAGATTGCAAATTGCCCATTCCAAAGATGCAGCTGAAGTCCTAGTTCCTGCAACTGCCATTATCTGCAATAAATAGTTTAAAGCTGATCATTCATTACAGTTTTTAAAATGACTTGGATGGAAATTTTATAATCTTGTTGAGCAAGATTGCTGAATTGAATTGAAACTAACCAGAATTAGGCCTTTGATTATTGAATCAGTATAGTATTGGGGTTGTGTTTCCTGCAAAGCCAGCAAATGGTTCACCATGGTGTTCCGCTCCCTGTCAGCACGATGCTCTTCAATCAGTCTTTGCAAGAACAAATCCATGTTCTTACTCAGTGTTTTCATTCTCTTAACAAATCCATTATAATCAATATTGCTCAAAATGGGAAACAAGTCTCCAAGATGTGCCTCCTTGGCAAACTCAGCATACTGATTCATCATATCTCTAAACTGCAATGCGTCCTCAAGTTCACTCACATCTTCACCATAGTACCGCTTTCCGGCAAGCATTGTCATTACTATGTTAAACGTCAGGTCCAAAATCATGGACCTTAACTCTACCTTCCCGGCATTTTCTCCAGATACACGAGAAACCCTCATCATTAAATTCTTCACTTCTTTTTTACGAAGTTCTTGAAACCCATTGAGTCGTTTCGGTGAGAAGATCTCATTATTGCCTATGCGGCGAAGGTTGCGCCAATGATCGCCGTAGTTGGCCGCACCCATGGTAGTGAAGTTGTAATTCAAGTACTTTCCATGGCAGAAAGGAGGACGATTGGCCAAAATCACATCATTCTTGGTGAAGCATTCTTCAACGGCTTCGGGTGAATTTACAATGATCACGAAGCGGGAACCGAATCGAAGCGACATGATGGGGCCATATTTTTGGGAGAGGTTGTGGATGGTTCTGTAGATAGGTTGTTTCATGAGATGAAGATGGCCTATAATTGGAAGAGCGAACGGGCTCGGAGGAAGATTCTTGTATTCTTGCTTTTTTGTTTTCAACAAGAAATTCAGAGCAAGAATTACAAAGGAAACGGTAAGAACTAAGAACATTATGCTCTCTTCCATTTCCTTTGGCTGTGGGATTCAGTATAATTTGTTCCAACCTTTTACAGACACGAATATATATGTACAATGATTACATTATATATCTATTGTGGTGACAATCCTGTCCCTAACGCCCTGGTCAATAATCTCTGCTCTATTACGTAAGCTAAGAAATTTAGAGCGCAACAGGTTGCATTACAACACCAGCAGTCTACCAGAATCACAAGCCAAACTTGACTGCAAAAATCTAGACTCAGTCAATTTGTCTTAATTTGAACGGGTCAATAACCCTGGTTTATCTTACTTTAAATTAATCAGAGAATTGTTTTTCTTATCGGAGACATATTCCAACATCGAGTTTCAATATCATTTGCTTTTTCAAAGGCAACATTGAACAAAGAGCTGTCCACTAATGCCTATTTTATGTTAAAGCACAATTGATTTTACATGTTTTTGTCTAAAAATCACCTTGCTTGATTTGTTTAAATGTTTACACTGAGATTTACAATTCTCTAAATAAAAATTTCTTTTTTTTTCTTTTATTAATGCTTAACAACAAATTATTAGGCATTGTTTTTCCTCATGATAATATCAGGGCCTGTTTTATTTTTGCGGTGTACGTATAGTAAACACAAACGTATCCTAAGTTATAAAAAATAATCCCAGCACAAGGCAACAAACATCAAACAAGCCTAAATGGAGTTTGCGTGTATATATATATATATTCGAGTGTGTATCATTGTTTATTGATTTATTGCATTTTTCCCCTTTCTTTGGATTTGTTTTTCAAATATTCTTTGTATATTCAAAGGTCAATGAAATGGTAGGCGGAAAAAAAAGGGTGACCAAGATAATGGAGGTTAAAAAAATTTTAACGGAAGACCAAATAAATAAGAAAAATTGATGCAAACCGAAGAGAGAGCTTGTTAATATTGCTGCGAGCAGGTAGGAGAAAAGGAGCATTCTTGATGTATTTATTAATTTATTTTGATGGATACATTCTGGTAATCCCAGGTAGCTTAAGACAGAATGTTGTTCAAGTTTGGACGAGCTTTACACATGACCTCCAATGGCTCGGCTCTGCTCATGAGATTGACCATCTTTTCAGTCATGTCGATTTCCTTTCCACCAACTCCCTCCCAGTCGAAGCATTGAATCAGCGAGCCTAAGGTCAGGGCCATTATTTTGTGTGCCAAGACCTCCCCAGGACAAGCTCTCCTTCCCAATCCAAATGGCAAGTGCTTATATGCTTCGGATTTGCAATTTTCAAATCTCTCAGGCTTAAAACTTTCTGGGTCCTCCCATATCTGGGGATCTCTATGAATGGCCCAGGCATTCACAAGTAAAATTGTACCAGCTGGTACATCATAGCCTCCAACTTCACAATCCGCAGATGACATATGCGGTGCTAAGAGGGGTACAACTGGATATAGTCGTAAGTTCTCGAGGATGATGCTCTGAAGGTAGTGAAGTTTTGAAAAATCTGATTCATCTATTAAACGTTCATGGCCAATTTGAGTATCCAATTCTTCTCTGGCTTTCTTTACCACATCTGGATGGTTGAACAGATTACAGACTCCCCATTCTATAGATGTAACAAGTGTTTTTGTCCCAGCAAGCAACATTATCTGCAAGAAAAAAAAAAGAAAAAAAAGGGCAGTGCCATTTAATAACAGCTTGATGCGGCCGTGCTCAAATAAGCAAAAAAAGAATAAAACATGAAACTAACCAGAATAAGTCCTTTTATTATTTCTTCTGTATAGTATTCGGGTTCAGATTCCTGCAAATTAAGCAGATGATTTATCATTGTGTTTCCATTCTTTTCTCGTCGAAGTTCATCAATCAGTCCTTGCAAGATCAGATCCATCCTGTTACTGAGCCCAGTGCACCTCTTGATAAATCCATTATAATCAACAGATTGAAAAATGGGGAACACATCCCCAAGATTTGTCAACTCACTAAGGGCAGCATACCCTTGTAATGTCTCCTTAAACTTGGTTGCCTCCTCAACTAATTTCACATCTTCACCATAATATCGCTTCCCTGCAATCATTCTCATTACTATATTAAACGTGAAGTCCATAAACATGGACCTTAGTTCTACCTTAGCAAAACCATCGCTAGAATCTCGATGGAGTCTGCACACCAATCGCCTGATTTCGTCCTTTCTGATGGCCAGAAATGCGTTGAGGCGAGACGAAGAGAAGATTTCAATTGCGCAAATGCGGCGAAGGTTGCGCCAATGATCGCCATAGCTGGCTGAAGCAAGGGTGGTGTTGTTGTAGTGCAAATGCTTGCCAGCTAAGAACTGAGGACGATTGGCAAAAACTATGTCATTCTTGGTGAAGCATTCTTCAACAGCTGACGGTGATGATACAACCACCACAGGTCGAGGGCCCAGTCGAAGAGATATGATTGGGCCATATTTCTTTGAGAGCTTTTCAAGACTTCGATGGATGGGTTGTCTGAGGAGATGGAGATGACCAATAAATGGAATAGCTGGTGGGCTTGGAGGGAGATTTCTACGTTTTTTTCTAGTTTGTAGCAACAACTTAACTGCTAGAATAACAAGTGAAAGACACAGAAATGAGTAAACATGGGTTTCTTCCATTTGCATGGACTGAGTATAATCAGTTCTTGTCTGATTTCAACACAATCCAACATATATAAAAGAGTTTTGCACTTCTGCTGCTATTTAAAAGTCGCTTGGTGATCACTTGCATTTTTCTTTTTTCTTTTTCTTTTTTTTTTTTCACAAAAGATGTAAGCAAAATTAACTTTCTTTCTTTATATTATTTAAAATTATTTTTTCTACGAGGAAATCTTATGGCTGCTTCTGGAAAGGCAGTTTCATGGACTTGGAATTTAACGTTGAGCTTTTCGATTCCCAGCACCCACTGCTACTGAACAGTACCCATATAATGGACTTAAAAGTTTTCTAGAGGAAATAATTTTTTAAAGGAACTTGGAATGACTGGTGAATTTGGCGGAAAGGGAGGTCAAGCAATGGAGGACGAATTTTTCGGCCGACTTTTACGATGGGTTTCTGTTGATGCGAGATCATCTAGATGATCGTAAATGAAATCGCATAAATTTACGGCTGCCCAGTGTGCGAAATTAATGTCTGCTGGGCTGCAGTTATATATATATATATATACACACACATACTGTTCAGGCCAGCCAATTACCGGAGTAACACAACTAGTATATTAGATGATTTTATTTTATCCCGTGCTGTGCCGCATATAATAGTTTTTCTTTAATAAAATAAGTATTCAATTGTTGTTATCATGTTTTCTGATAAAAAAAAGTAAGTCATAAATTCAAAATAAAATGTTATTTTTATTTTTAAAAATATTGATACATGATATATTTAATGAATTTTATTTTTTAAATATTATGATAAAAACATAATAAATCGACTCATATTAATTTGTCAAACTTACAACTTGAGTTAAAAAAACAAATCAAAATAAATTATTAAGAACAATTTATAATCAACCCAATATTAAAGTTTAAAAATTATAAAATCCCACTACCGACATATCTAATGTTAAAATAAAAAAAAACTAAAATTATAAAATCTTGCTACCAGAATATCCATTAGACCTATATATAATTCAGTAGAAAATCAAAATTGTATAATTTATAAAATATAAAAAATCAAAAAATTTGTAAAGCATAATTTCTAAAATATTTTTATATTAAAGAAAAAAATAAAAAGAAAGTTGTTGAAGAATAAAATAAAAAATAAAATAAAAAGATTATATTAACAGTGTTTTGAGAATCTTTTAGCTAAATGGTTGGCTTTGTATTTTTTTTTATATATATATATTATCTCAAAATTGTTTTTTCTCGTAATACATGTGTGCGCCCCGTGTACCTACATTATTCTTGTAAAACAAACAAGACAAACCAACTTGCACTCTAGCCGACTTCTAGTCTTTTTATAAAATATTTATTTCATTAGGTGGCTTGAACCATCTAGTCCATGAGACCTCTCCTTAATTTAATATTTATTTATTCCCTTCGCATTCAAATGGATACTACTTTAGACGAACCTTTTTTATATTTAGTTTTATATATTGATCGCCACCTTCACTTCACCTAAAAACAATCCATACGTCACTCTTTTAAATGTCTAGTTTAACCATTTTTTACTATAAATAGCTCATTATTTTACCTTTATAAATTGATGCAATTATTGATACAGTCTTCGTATATTCCTATTCTTTCTACTTTGAACAAACTAATTTATTTATTCTCTTTTACAAATTGATTGCACCCTTCATTTAACCTAAAAATATCTAGATTAAATCCTTACTAAATGCTTTATCTTTCTATATTATAATCTATTATTGTTAGTGAGTGTTGATTTTCATTCTTTATAAGTAAAAAATCTTATGTTATTGTGTAAGTGGCACTCTAACTACTTGAATTCTTAGAAGTGAGTTTTTGATAAAACTAGAGCAATTATTTTTTTTCTCTCCTTGAAGCATGTGAAAATGGTCATAAGGACTTCAATCTTAAACCTATAAAAATATTACGGGACTTTGAATTTTGAACTCGTTAAAAAAATTATGAGGGTTTCAATCTTGAGTTCATGAAAAGATTTGTGTGAGAGTGATAGGGTTCAAGTTTAGCCTTGGATTTTTTATAGTGAGCATTCAGTTATGTGTTTGAGATAAGTTATTGATACGATTCAGTATATGGTTCAGCTTTAGATTTTTCATAATGGAATTTTACCTAGGGATGCATTCGATCAGATTAAAGTTCTTATGGATTATAGGCTCCGCCCAATTTTTTTGATAGGTAATTCGGTCATATCAGATTAATTAGCTTTTATTTTCTCAAGTTATATGCAGCAAAAGAATACCAGACTTTATGTTATTTTTATTTCTTTATGTTTTGGGTTATATTTGGGTTTAATTGTAAGTAGGCCTCATATAAGTCCACATAAGGGGTCTATTAGGGTTTATTTTAGTTTGGAGTCAGTATAAATAAGAGCACAACCAGACATGTAAGGTTACGTAATTTTCATATCAATAAACTTCTTTTGCCGCACTTGTTGTGTGCTGGTGGGATAATCTCTCTTCCTTGGTTCTCTAAAGAACTAAAAAATGACTTATCGATGAACAACTGACTTCGTGGCATCATCCTTATACTTCTCATTCACGAATCAATATTTGTTGGGTGCGGGTTTCTGTTTCTAATAATGCTGATGTCTAGGTACAAGTTATCTTTGTGTCACACTCCTATCAAATCTGATTTACTTGGCTTTCTAGGAATCATTGTCTTTGCGTGTGAGTTGCTTGACCATATGTTTAAGAGATTCACATCATTTGGTATTAGAGCTTGGCTCCATTAATCAGGTTATATCCTTCTGAAATTTTTGTTTCTTGTTGATTCCGCAAAAAATCATTAATGTCCAATTTCTTCTTCTCCTTGAATTTACAGCATATAAAAAAAATAAAAATATTTGTTATTTCATTATGTTACTGTCCAAAATATATCAGTAGCATAAAAATAAAAGAGAAGAAAAAAAATTGTTCAAAAAGACGTTTATTAATTTTTGCCGCAAAAAACTAAACCAGGGAAAATTGGATCAAACCAACTCAGAAATAGCTCAAATTTGATATTGTGATTATTGGGGTCCTAATCGCACCACATATTAATTTTTGGGTAAATTGGATATCGTTTGCTTTGGTTTTTAATTTCGGGTCTAATTAGGTCTGATTCATAACATGCGTCAACATAACAAACCTTATCATAAATTGCTCAAATTTTATATTTTGTCTATTTGGGTTTAAATCGCACTATATCTGAAAGTTTGGCTAAGTTGAACATCATTTACTTTAGGTTCCAGGTTCAGACTTAACTTGTTGTAAACGGGTATGTTTTGTGTCAACTTTTGAAATTCGCTTTGTTTTTATTGTTTTCATTTTTTATCGTATATTTTCAACATATCTAACATATTTTGGTGTTGTTTCATCATTTAGCATATTTCATTTCTGTTTTTATTTGAGTCTTCAAGTTCATTCATATTTCGAATAGATTCGCTTACTGCTCGTGAGACTTTCATCGTAGTTTTATTTTGCTTATTTTTTTTGTTTTTATTACCTTTTGAGTCATTTATACATATTTAGATTGCACTACTAAGTTGGTTTTATTTGGTGTTGGTTTCAGTTTCACAGGAACCGTAAGAAGGTGAGACGGGAGTTGTGAGCATTTGAGGATATTAAGAGTGTTTAAGTGTAACACAAGCGACGTGAGGATATCTTTTATGCCATCGCCCCCTCCCGAGAGAGAACTTAAGTTCCAAATGCAAGCCATGACACATATGATGGAGAGGATACATTTTGTGATGGAAAACGTGTATGGTAGACTTGATAGGGTGGAGAAACGTGGTAACAAGGCTAGTATAAACACCTAAGACGTGAGGAAGATTAGGGCTGAACCAAAAGCAAACAGTGGTAGTAAGAATTTTGAGAAGAAAATTAATGATATTGGTGATGGTGGTTTTGAGGATGAGACCATAGGCCATTAGGAAGGCTTTTGGTAGCCTAGAAACTGAAGGGATTTTGGGAATAGAACTAGGGGCCAATTCGGCCAAAGGGGAAATTTCCGTAGTGTTGGGGGACATGATGATTTAGACGGTGATTTGGATGCTATCGAACTAAAAATACCTTTTTTTCAAGGTAAAAACGATCCCGAGGTGTATTTTGAGTGGGAGAAAAAGGTGGATTGGATTTTTGATTTCCATAACTATTCAAAGACGAAGAAGATAAAATTAGTAGTCATTGAATTCATGGATTACGCACTGATTTGGTGGGATCATAATGTGATTAGTAGGAGAATGAGTGGAGAGAGGCCAGTAATGTCGTTGGAAGAGATGAAAGTGTTAATGAGAAGGCGATTTGTGCCTAACCAATATTATAGATATTTATATATGAAATTGAAGGGTTTGAATCAAGGTTCTAGATCCATGGATGAGTATTTCAAGGAGATAAAGATCGCAATGATTCGGGCCAATGTGATTGAGGATAAGGAAGCTATTATGACTAGATTTCTAAATGGGCTGAATAGGGACATTATGAATGTTGTAAAATTACAACATTGTGTGGAATTAAAGGACATGGTACAGATGGAAATGAAGGTGGAGAGGCAAATAAAGAGATGGGGCAGTACACGTTTTCAGACCAATTCGACTTCATCTTCTTTAACATGGAGGCCGAATCTGAAATGAAAGGGGGTTGTCCAACTAAAGCCTTATGTAAAGGCCGAACCACCTAAGGCCAAAAAGGATGTTCATATGGGTGAGAAAAGTAAATATGAATCTCAACCTACTCGTGATAAAGATATTAAATGTTTTAAGTGTTTAGGGAAGGGGCACATTACATCTCAGTGTCCAAACTGAAGAGTTATGCTTACAAGAGATAATGGGAAGGTTGAATCTGAAAGTGACAAATCTGAAAATGAAGAGATGCCACCTTTAGTGGATTGTAGTTATGAGGAGATTGCATATCCTGTTGAGGGGGGGGCCTTGGTTATAAGGCTTGCGCTAAACATGCAAATCAAAGAAGATGATGTAGATCAACAACTGGAAAACATGTTTCACACTCGATGTCATATCCAAAACAAGGTATATAGCATGATAATTGATGGAGGTAGTTGTGCTAATGTAACTAGTGATACTCTTGTGAAGAAATTGAATTTGAGTTGTATTATGCATCTTAGACATTATAAATTACAATGATTGAATGAATGTGGTAAAGTGAAGGTTATTAATCAAGTATTGATTGCATTTGCTATTAGGAAGTATTCTGATGAGGTTATGTGTGATGTAATTCCAATGCATGCTAGTCACTTACTTTTAAGGCGTCCATAACGGTTTGATTGGAAGGCGATTCATGATGGGTTTAGAAATAGGTTCTTTATTGTAAAGGATGATAAAACCATCACTCTTATACCTCTTTCTCCAAAGCAAGTGTATGATGATCAAATGAAATTAAAAAGGGAATGTGAGGATGGAAAGAGTGAAAATTCACGTGAGGATAATGGTGAGAGAAGACCACCAAATTTGGCTAAACCTAAATTATTAATTAAACTACTTGGGAGTGGAGGTAAAACCCGAGTGAAGAAAGTAAGCTTGTGTGATGATAATAGTGTGAAAAAAATTAAAGAAATAACATAATTTTTATGCAAAATGAGCTCAAATCAGAATGTGTTTTTCACTAACAAGCCAATGATCTTACTTGTGTATAAAAAGACTTATTTTAACACTAATGATCTTGATTATGTTATTCCTAGTGCGACTATTTTTTTATTGTAGGAGTTTGATGATGTATTCCCTAAAGACATTCCTAATGGATTACCACCATTAATGGGAATTAAACATCATATTGACCTTGTACCCGGAGCTTCGATTCCTAACCGTCCAGCCTATAGAAGCAACCTCGAGGAGATGAAGGAGCTTCAAAGGCAAGTAGATGAGTTAATGATGAAGGGGTACATTCATGAAAATATGAGCCCTTATGTTATGTTAGTGTTTCTTGTGCCTAAAAAAGATGGAACATGGAGGATATGTGTTGACTATCATGTTGTCAACAACATAATGGTAAAGTATCGACATCCTATTCATAAGCTTGATGACATGCTAGATGAGTTATATGGATCATGTATTTTCTATAAAATTTAATAAAAGGTAGGTACCATCAGATTAGGATGAAAGAAGGTGATGAGTGGAAAACTATATTTAAGAGTAAGCATGGTTTGTATGAATGGTTAGTCATGTCATTTGGACTTATAAATACATCTAGTATGTTTATGCGTTTAATGAATCATGTATTGCGTGCATTTATAGGTAAGTTTGTTGTTATGTATTTTGATGACATTTTGATCTATAGTAAGAACTTAAATGAACATCTTTTTTTTATATCAAAATATAAGTAATTATTATAGATCAAAAGTAACAAAACTATGAGACCAGCGAGTCAAAAATACAGTCATATACAAAATAATGAAATAGACCAAGTGAGCATCTTGATCATTTGTGTAATGTACTTAGTGTATTGCATAGTGAGCAATTGTATGCTAATCTTAAGAAGTGTACCTTTTGCATGGAGAAAATTATGTTTCTTGACTATATTGTAAATGTGCAGGGTATTGAGATGGATGAAGAGAAAGTTAAGGCCATCAAGGATTGGCCTACACTAAAATCGGTAAGTGAGGTAAGAAGTTTTCATGGACTTCTAGTTTTTATAGAAGGTTTGCGAAGGATTTTAGTACTATTCCTACACCTTTAACTGAAATTGTGAAAAAGTCTGTTGGATTTAAATGGAATGATAAACAAGATAAGGTTTTTAATTTGTTGAAAGATAAACTTTGTTCGGCATCTGTTTTAGCTTTACCAGACTTTATGAGAGCTTTTAAAGTTGAATGTGATGCTTCAGGTAAAGGTATAAGAGTTGTGTTGATGCAGGATAGGAGGCCCATTGTGTATATTAGCGAAAAACTTAATGGGGCAACCTTGAATTACCCTACATATGATAAGGAGCTCTATGCCTTAGTAAGAAGTTTAGAGACATGGTAACATTACCTGTGGCCTAAGAAGTTTGTTATGCATTCAGATCATGAATCATTGAAGCATTTGAAAGGGCAAGGTAAGTTGAGTCTCAGACATGTCAAATGGGTTGAATTTATTAAAACCTTTCCGTATGTGATCAAGTATAAGCAAGGAAAAGAAAATATTATGGCTGATGCACTTTCGCACAAGTATGTTCTTTTATCTACTTTGGATGCTAGATTTCTAGGATTTGAACATCTAAAAGAATTGTACAAGGATGATAATGATTTTGCTAATGTTTACAATGCTTACGAAACTTCGGCTTATGAGAAGTTCTATAGACTTGATGGATATTTGTTTAAATAAAGTTGTTTGTGTGTTCCATTAAGTTCTATATGTGAATTGCTTATACGTGAAGCACATGGGGGTGGGTTGATAGGGCATTTTGGTGTTGTTAAGACTTTAGATGTGTCGTATAAGCATTTTTATTGGCCTAAAATGAAAAAAAAATATGCAACGCATATGTGATAAGTGCATAACTTGTAGGAAAGCAAAGTCGACTCAACCACATAGCTTGTATACCCCTTTTTTTGTACCTAAGGAACCATGGGTAAACATTTCGATTGACTTCGTCTTATGTTTACCTAGGTCAAAATGGGGTAGGGATTTAATTTTTATAGTTGTTGATAGGTTTTCATAAATGACACACTTTATTCCATGTCATAAAATCGATGATGCAACTAACATTGCTAATTTGTTCTTTAAGGAGATAGTACGACTTCACGGGGTCCCTAAGAGTGTTGTTTTTTATAGAGATGTTAAGTTCCTTAGCTATTTTTGAAAGTTGTTATAGGGTAAATTGGGTACTAAACTGTTGTTTTCAACTACTTGTCACCCCTGAATAGATGGACAAACCGAAGTAGTTAATAGGACCTTAACACAACTTATGCATGTTATCATTCAGAAGAATTTAAAGAATTGGGAAGATTGCTTGCCATTTTTAGAGTATGTATATAATCGTAGTGTGCATTTTACTACTGAATTTTTACCATTTGAAATTATGTATAGATTTAACCCTTTAACTCCCATGGATTTGATTCCTTTGCCTGTTGAAGAAAGGGTTAGTTTGGATGATAACCATAAAGCACAAGTGGTGAAGACACTCCATGAAAGTGTGCCGCAATAGATTGTAAAGAGGAACTGTATGTATGCAACTAAAGCCAATAAGGGGCACAAACATGTTGTCTTTCAACTCGACAATTAGGTTTTGATGCATATACGCAAGGAGAGATTTCCGACCCATATAAAATCAAAGCTATAACACGAGAAGATGGGTCATTTCAGATCATTGAGAGGATTAATGACAATGCTTATAAAATTGATTTGCCAGGTGAGTATGATGTTAATGGTACCTTTAATGTTTTTGATATTACTTTGTTTGATGTAGGTGATGATTCGAGGTTGAATCCATTTGAAAAGAGAGGGGATGATAAGGATCAGCCCAACACCAAGCGTAATCATGCCAATGACTTATTAGAGGTGCCAATTAGGCCAATTACAAGAGTTGAGGCAAACAAGCTTAAAAAAGTATTGAATGAGCTTGTTCAGAACATATGGAGCAAGATGGACCTGGAGGAGCTTCAAACATCTAAGAAGCATGAAGGATAACCTCTAATTCAGGTTTAAGAAGAGCCAAATTCATGTGGAACAAAGGGCTAATGGTTTGGCCATATAACAGCCTTGTTAGGCTTGTTTTTCATAATGCTACAATGATAGAAAGTCAACAATTTATTCTCCTAATTAAGTAAGGAAGTCGGCCAGATCTTGCTCCTAAAGAGAGAAGGATTATTTAATGCTTTTCCTAACCTAGAAATGAAAGTAATTAAATTAGCAACAAAGGAGGAAATTTGCTTTATTATTTGTCCAAGTTATGCAAGGAAATCCAAGTTAATCAAGGAAAAGGAAAGGGCGGCAACAAGGAAAGCAAATCAGATTTTCCTAGTCTACAAGGGACTTGTGGTAGGTAGTAACTAATCCTATGCTTACAAGGAAGGTTCATTCAGCTATAACAACTTATAAACTAGGGAAATCAAATTAATTAGCTTCTATTTTCTCAAGTTATATGCGGCAAAAGAATACCAGATTTTATGTTATTTTTATTTATTTATGTTTTGAGTTTTATTTTGGTTTAATTATAAGTGGGCCTCATGTAAGTCCACATAAGGGGTCTATTAAGGTTTATTTTAGTTTAGAGTTAGTATAAATAAGGTCATAACTAGACATATAAGGTTATGCAATTTTTAGATCAATAAACTTCTTTTGTCGTACTTGTTGTGTGTTGGTGGGATAATCTCCCTTACTTGATCCTCTAAAGAACTGCAAAATGACTTATCAAAGAAAAACTGACTTTGTTATGTCATCCTTATACTTCTCATTTGTGAATCAATATTTGTTGGGTGGGGGTTATTATTTCCAATAGTGTTGGTGCCTAGATACAAGTTATATTTGTGTCACACTCCTATCAAACCTGATTTACTTGGTTTCTGGGAATTGGTGTCTTTGCATGTGGGTTGCTTGACCGCTTGTTCAAGAGGTTTGCATCAATCCATTAGGATTATTTGAAGCATTATATAAGTGTTTTGTATGCTGAAAAGCACGTAGCCATGGATTTATGAAATAAACTTGTATTTTGCGTGATGCAAAACGTTATCTTTGTTGGCACAAAGATCAAATCTGACTTGTCAAGATATAATTGACCTTGTGGCATCATTCGATTCAATTTCAATAGTGTTGGTGTCTTGGGACATGTTTCTATTGTGTCACACTTCTCAAACCTGATTTTCTGCTTCCTAGGGTAAGTATCATCTTCGTTGGGGGTTACTTGACTATGTGATCAAGAGGTTCACATCATATAAGTTTAATTTAGCCTAGGAAAAGTATTGGTTGTTATAAAAGGCAAGGTTAACCATTGATGAAGTCCATTTAAATGATAATAGAAGCTCAAGTTTACCTCTTGTAAAGTTGAATAGGCGATTAATGGAGAACCACTATAAATCTTTGCACTTTCTCTTTTCCTACTCCTTTTAATTATTTCATACACTTCATCTAGTTTATGTTTAAAAAAGAAAGCAAACCAAAAAAAATGTATGTTAAGTTTAGTTTAGAATACCTAAATAACCTCGTGGGTATATTGGGTTCAAAGTTGTGTAATTAAATGGGCTTGTGACTTGTGTTACTCAAAATTTTCTAAGCATGATTTTACCTTTTTCATTGAGTTGCTACCTTTTAAAGTGATGATTGACTTTTCGTTACCCTTGTCATCACCTAAGTAGTGTCACTAAATTATAAACCTCCTGTTCTTCTATAATTGTCCTCCCAAATAATGAGCACAACAATGAAGTTCCTTAGGAAAATGATGTTATGTGACAAAGATTACTCTACATGTTTTTTTTTATCACACTCAACATCACGACGACCCACTTTTTTTCTAAAGTGAAAGACTTTTGGTGTTTAGAGTGAGGGAAAGGTCTGACATTTATAAAAATGAGTTGTAACCTAGTTTTATGGTCACTATGAACCCTCATTGATCCTTAAAATTCTAAGACAAGGGACTAGTTATGTTAGAGGGAAGATATTATCACCTTACATCATTCTATATGAAGTAAGCCCCAATGTTGTTTGTCTTCTATTCCTAATGGTTTGTTCTACCTAATTTGCCAGTGTTTTACCTACATAGGTGATAATGGATCTATTACAATGAGTTAAACCCTAAGTGGATGTTTGAACTCAAACCTATCAATTCTAAAGTCCAAGTCATCTTGTCACTCCCAATTGCTACGATTCATTTTGATAATAATTGATGGATTGATATATCTATAATCAATTACCCATGATCAAAACTTGTAACTATTAATAGTTTATCAAGTCATGTCAATGAATAATTAGATGTGCCTATATTATGCTTATTAAACCCAACCTAAATTCTAGGAGTTGATGTTTCTAAAGGCTTTGTTTAAGCAGTGTAACCTATAGATAATGACTTATTGAAGTTCATTTATCCTATAGTACCAATGTTCACTCATAATTTACTGAATGATGTTTTTATGCCTTAGTCCTAAATATCTAAGCAGTGACCATTATAGGTTAATGTACTTGGAGGTAAGATCTAATAACATGAATGTTTGAAACTTACTAAGAAAATTAATACCCCCAATTGACAATTAGGTTTCATTGATGGATATTAGACCTCAAGGATTAAAATTTTAAAAGAAAGACATGTTTTGAAACTTGAAAACAAAAGGAATTAAGGTGTTACTCCTCATTAACATTCAAGGTAATAGCTCATTATGAGTATATTTACCTCAAACAATATGAGAGAATAATAAATCATTTAATTTCAACACGATTAAAAAAAGAGAAGTCTTTTTAAATAGGTTTTAGAATGTTGGCTCACGAGGACCCTTTTAATATGAGCCAAAAACCTTAATGAATTTTGTAATCGAGAAACATAACTCATCGAATATAAATATGCAAGCATGATTGAGGAAACATTTTTTTATGTTATTTGAATCACATAAAAATATTAATATCCTTCTTATATATAAAGAAAATGATATTGTACTGTTTAAGATGACCAAAAGCACCTATAACAACAAGATACAACTTGAGGGATTTGACCAAAATGCAAAAACAAATACCATTCGATATTAAAAATTATTCAAACATAAACCTCATTAATACCCATAAAAATCAACCATACATTAAATTAATCATTCAAAAGATGTTTGGAGAAATAGTGGCAAAATAGACCATTCAGACCCTAGTTCAAAATGGACCTTTTTGGTAGCTGGAATTAGATTAAATATGCTTGCAAAATGGTGGCAATAGAGAAATAATGGCAGAGGGTGTATTGATAGAGAATGTATTGATGTTTAGAGTTCAAAACGGACCTCTTGTGGTAGCCAGATTGGGTGCATCATTGCATGCATCACTAGGTTCTGAATAGAGCATGGAATGAATTGTTATATTTTCCACTTCTTGGCCTTCCTTCTAGTATCGGTGGTGTCATTCACCACCAATGATAAAATAGAGATCAGAGTCGGTGAAGTTTTGATTTTCTTTTTCTCTCTCTACTAGTTTGGTTTTCTCTCTAGTTGCTCACATAAAGGTAATTAGGATACATGTATTATATGATTTTGTAGTACTCATTAAGGAGAAATGTATGGTGGTGGTGATGCCTTGTTTGGAGGTTAAAAGAGAAAGAAAGTGAAGAGAGAAGTTTCAATGATCAATTTTTTCTCTCCTTACTTTACAAAAAAAAGTTTGGGTTATTGGCTTTAATTGATAAAGAGGTTTTGTAGTTATCTTTAAGATAAAAAAGAAATAATAGTGGACTCATAAGAAATAAAGGGCAAAGGTGAGAGAAATCAAAGAGAGAAGTTTTAGCAAAAACATATGGAGTAATGAGAGGGGCTATCATAGTTGTCCAACATTGTTAGCTATAGCTGCTGACATAGGGAGTGAAGGCTATAATAGGAGGCTAGTTAATGGTGGTGCTCGACCAAAAATGGTGTGGTCGATCGGTGATGGTGACTAGAGTTTTTCTTAGGGTTTTGGAAGAGCGTGGAGAGAAAAGATGATGAAGAATGATCTCAACTTTTTTCTTCTTCTTTTAACACATTTTTCTCTTTTCCTATGATGTCCAGGGTTTTTTCTGCAAGGGTGGCTAAGGTTTCTTTTATTTTTTTTATAGGAGATATGAAGTAAGGGTTTTTGGTAGGAGAGATAAAGTTAGGGTTTTTTTTTTGTATGATGGCTAGGGTTTCCTACACATCTTCCCCCATAAAAGAATATTTTTTATAGGCTTTGTGTGGTAAGTTTATAAGGATAAGATAGTTCATGAAAAATTATGAAAATTTGCAAAGTCGAGAAATGACTTCACTAGGGAATTGTGAATTTTGGAAAAAAAAATTGGAAAAATTTAGAAATTTGGTCATTTAGAGAGGTGACCTACCTAACCATTTTTTGATTGAAATCTTTTGATAATAACGTGAAATTCTTTATGGTATAACTTGGATTTTACCCTAGGATGAACTTTTTGGTTCTGGGTTGAATTCTAGTAGAACAAGGCTAAACTTCTTGGTGTTTTCTGATTAAATGGTTGGATTTCCTTCTTAATAGTAAGAGTGACTTACATTATAAGACTCAGACCTTCTAACGGTAAGGGTGACTTCTTGATGACAATATTGTTTCTCTTAGTTGTAGAGCTTGATATCCTAATTATAGGGGTGACTATTCCATTGTAAGACTTGAACTTTCTGATGGCAGTGTTGATTCTCTTAATTGCAAGGTTCATATTCTGATTGCAAGGTTGGTTTCCTTATTAGAGTTGGCTTCCTGATTATATGGCTAGATCTCCTGATTGTAGGGCTGATTTCCTAAGACAATGTTGATTGCCCTAATTCCAGGGTTGATTTCCAAATTATAGGGCTTGATTTTTTGGTGGTGGGGTTGATTCTCCATTATAAGATCGAATTTCCTATTACAAGTTGAATTCTGACACAAGATTAAACTTCTTGGTGCTTCTTGATTGTGGGGCTGACACTTCTTTCCAATGGCAGGGTTGGACTTCCCGATTAGTAGGGTTTATTTTTTTAATTGTAAAGTTGATTCTTTTTATTGTAAGGCTAGTTTCTTGATGATAGGGTTGAATTTTTTAATTATAGGGTTGATTTTCCTTCTTGATGATTGTTGGAATTCATGATGATAGGGCTTAATCTTTTGATTACAGGTCTTGATCTTTTAATTATAGAGCTTGACTTACTAGTAACAGGGTTGATTCTTTTGATTATAGGGTTGAATTTTCTATGACATGGTTGATTCTCTTGATATCAAGGTTGGTTTCATTATTATAGGGCTTGACTTCCTGATTGTAAGGATGCTTCTTCCTGATGGTAGGACTTGATCTTCTTATTTGCAAGATTGCACTTCTTGATAACATGGTTTGGTCTCCTGATTATAGGGCTAATTTTCGGATGACAAGGTTAATTTTCTTTATTGCAATGTTGATTTCTTATTAACCAAGTTGATTCTTCTTATTATAAGGCCAATTTATTGATGCTAGGGTTTGATTTTTTTATTTAAGATTTAATTAAAAGAAACCTTATCAAATCTTTTGTTGACTTGGATTTATTGAAGTATTGTTGGTCTTCTATGGGGATTTTTACTTGTGTTATAGAAAAATATTTGCAAAACATTGCACAATACTAATATTATGGGTTAGATGACATGGATGCATTTGTACTTGGTCATAAATATAGGTCCCTATTTTTTGCAATTTAATTTCCTTTTTTTTTAAGAGTAGGGCCTGCTACTTTTGTTTTGGTCTCTTCTGGTTGATTGACTCCCCGACCCATTTGTGTTTGCCATGACATTAACCAATGCTACATATATCTAATCTATATGAAAAAAAAATAAACATGACATTAACCAATGCTCTTATACCAACTATAATAACACTAATCTAACATGTATAATTAAGATGGATAAGTATAAAGAGACATATGATTTCATGTGTCTACAAACAAAAGTTAAGCATTAATATTTACATGCTTAAAACAAAATATATTACAACCTAAAATGAACATGATATATCTAATCTATTGTTGCTATCACAGTAAAATTCTATTCGGGCTTATAGTCCATCCCATGATAAACCAAATTAACATACCTAATCTTTTATTTTTATTTTTTTAACCAAAGGTTTAAATTATCCCCTCCTTTAAAAATTTCATCCTTTAGATTTCAAATCCATACCTGAGTCTAAGAACAATTCAGGATGCTTCTTCCTCATTCTCGATTCTCTCTCAAGCTTGAGAGCTTCTCTATAAGGTTTTAACTATGGGTACCCTTTTGTTCCTCAGTTTTTTTTTTTTTATATGATCAATAATTTATATTGGTTTGACTTCAACAGGAACTTGTGGTAACACCGAGGGGGTTAACCTCAGCTTTACAGAGTAAAGAAACATGGAAAACATCATGTATCATGAATAGATATGACGATAATGCTAATCTATAAGCAACAAGTCATATCCTTTCAATAACCTTAAAAGGTCCAATATAACTTGGTGTCATCTTTCCTTTCATCCCAAATTAGATGATATTATTCCAAAGTGCCACTTTAAAGAACATTTTATCTTCTATTTGGAACTCCAAATGACTTCTTTGGTTGTATGCATAATTCTTTTGCAAACCATAGACTGCCTTCATCCTATCCTTGATAATCTTTATTTTATCCATGGTAATCTGCACCAATTCAGTCCTAATAAGCTTTTGGTCACCAACTTTCTCCCAACAAACTAGAGTTTGACATCTCGAACCATATAAAGCTTATCCCTATAGTAGTCTGATAATTGTTGTTATATGTGAATTTCACCCAAAGGCAACAAATCCTCTCAATTACCTTTAAATTTTAACATATATGCCCTCAAAAGATCCTCAAGAGTTTAGATAGTCCTCTCAGATTGACCTTCCATTTAAGGATGAAATGTAATACTCAAGTTCAATTTGGTTCCCAATACTCATTATAAATTTGGCCATAGCTTTGATGTAAAGCTTGGATCCTGATCTGATACAATGGATACTAGCACCCCATGTAGCCTTATCACCCATTTATATATAGCCTTACCAATTTATCTACTAAAGCAGTCATTTTTATTGATAAAAACAAGATAGACCTTGTCAATCGATCTATAATAAACTATATAACATTATTATCCTTCTTACCTCTAAGTAATCCATAGTGATATCCTCCCACTTCCACCCAAATATCAATAACGATTGTAGTTTTCCAGTAGGTTTCTGATGTTCTACCTTTACTTGTTGGCAAATCCCACTCTTTGCCCTAAATTTTACTATTTCCCTCATTATGTTAAGTCATTAGTAGTACTCTTTCAAGTTTTTATACATCTTGGTACTCCAAGGATATATTGGAAATTTAGATTCATAGACCTCTCTCAATACTTCTTCATTGAGAGCCTTGTCATTTGGTAAATAAATTCATCCATCCATTGCCACTAACCCATCTTTTAACATCTAAAAAGGTGTTTCAACCCTTTGATTCACTTTCCCCCTTATTTTCTCTACTTTCACATCCAACCATTAGGCCTTAAATGCCTTATCTCAAAGCACATAACAAACTTTAATTTGGGGTATCAAATATTCCTCAGGTTCCAAGCTTAACTGTAGGTTCATCTTTTTCAACTCTACGAGTTCTCTTTGCTTCTGAACCACCAAATTGCTCATTTTGCTTTCCTTTTTGAATCAAAGCATCAATCACTACATTAGCCTTTCTAGGGTGATAATCAATCACGCAATTGTAATCCTTCATAAACTCCACCTAATGCCTTAATCGTATATTCAACTCCTTCTATGACATTAGATACCTTAAAATCTTATAATCTATAAATATCTAAACTTATGCTTCATATAAATATTGTATCCATACTCAAAGAGCAAACACTATTGCTACTAATTCCAAATCATGTATTAGATAATTCAACTCATTTGTCTTTAATTGTCTTAACGCATAAGCAATTACTCTTCCATTTTGCATGAATATGCACCTCAAACTCTTCTTGAAAGCATCTTTGTACAGTATAAACCCTTTAGTTCTCGAGGGAAGATTTAATACTAGTGTAGAGGTAAATCTTCTCTTCAACTTTTGAAAATTTTCCTTACATTCCATTGTCCACTCGAATTTAACTTTTTTATGAGTCCACTAAGTCAAAGGAGATGTTAGTATAGAAAACCCTTCTATAAATCTTTTATAATACATCACTAAACCCAAGAAGCTATGAATATTTGTCATATTAGTAGGCCTTTCCAATTTCAAAATAGCCTATACTTTTATTGGGTCCATAAATATACACTTGGCTGATATGATGTGACCCAAGAATACTACTTCATTCAGCAAAAATTCACATTTATCTAATTTAGCATATTGTAGATTCTCCCTTAAATAGACCCTTAGTTGATATGTATCATCAACTTAAGTGTTGCTCGTGCTCCATATAAGAGCTTAAATATACTATGATATCATCAATGAATGTAATTACATACCCAAAAGGCATTAGTAAAAACTCATAATGCCTATAATGAATTCTGAAGGCAACTTTAAGTACATTATATTCCCTAATTCTTAGTTGATGGTACTTAAACCTCATGTTTATCTTAGAGAATACTCTTGCTTCCTTCAATTGATCAAACAGATCATCTATCCTTGGAAGTGGATACTTATAGCACTGGAGTTCACCAAGGTGAGTTACTAGGCCATATGAAACCTTTATATAGTAACTTATGAAGTTGAACCTTCAATTTGGTCAACTCTACTAGCGTCATCCTATACGAAGTCTGTGTTATAGGGGTGGTTCCCAATAATAATTCAATCGACACTTTAATTTCTCTATCCAGAGGCAACCCCGGTAATTTCTCTAGAAACACATTATGAAACTCTCGCACCATAGGGATACTAACCAACTCTATATTGCTTTTTTTAAAAAAAAAATTCTCTTATATACACCAAATACTACTCTCTCTTACCACACTCTCCTTGGATAGTCATTTTTTTAGTGAAACAATCTATTTGTACTTGATTTACACCTAATTAATCCATGTTCAAGCTTAGATCAAAGTCATGCAGGTTTATAGATATTAAGTTTACCTTTAATTTGTATCCCTCTATATTTAGTCTAACATCTCTCTATATATCATCAATATCTATATTTTATCTTAAGGATGTACTAACAATTATTCCCATATTCATTTTTCTAGGCATCATATGCAAGTCATTACAATCTGATGTGATATAAAAGAATAACTTGTTCTAGGATTAAACAAAGCATAAACTTGTATAGATTCTAACTATATTGTACCTACTATAACATATGATATAGCTCTCACATTCTCCTAAGTCATATGATATACCCTACCTTTAATCCTATCCTTCTAGAACTTGGGTCGGCCTCTATTTGCACTTGCTCCGGATTGAGCAGGCCTCACAAGTCTGTTAATAATAATAGATTGTTGCTGACTCTATGTAGTAGCTCTCTAGCCCCGAGTAGACTCTATATCCTGACAGGTACACTCTTTCTTGTGACATGTCTCCCCATAATAATAATAGTCCCTCCCTAAGTAATGATAGTCCTTTCATTTGTGTCCCTCACCTTTATAAATTTAAAACCTCTTTGGTGTGGCTAAACAATCCCCAGGTTGTCTTTGGTTACACCTCGTACAAAGTAGATAAGTGAATTCCCTCTGCTTTATAGACCCTTCTGTAGTACTTGCCCCTTAGCGAACCTACCTGTCATAGGATCCTCCACCACTAATTTGCATGGATCCCTTAGAGCTCCCCCGAGGAGTAAAGTTTTCCCTTTTTCCTTTGAAACTGCCCAGATGACTGCCGTCTATCTTCTTTTTCATATAGTAATCATCTCTCATTAACCATCTTTCATTGAGAATGGGCACTCTCTGATAATAGTTGGGTCACACAATCAACTCACAATTCCCCTAACACCGACAACTAATTCATCACTCTTTCTACTTTTCTCAACTAATATCATGTGATCTCAAAAGCTTCCTCCCCTGAATATGCCACATAAAAGTTTCAGTTTTGTTTTTTTAATTCATGCAATACCCAATGTTTTTTCATGTTTACTAACCTCATTCTTTTTAAAAAACATCCATTTAATCATTCATACATTAAAACATAATTTACATAACATTCTCATATGTAAAATACACTAATTTTCCCTAATAATTTAAAATTATAGCAAATCAAGTTTCCCTACTTCTTAAGTTGACTAAATTGAGAAGACAAGAACAAGAAACAGAAGTTTTCTACTACCCTTGAAAATCTTTAATTTCCTTGCTTAATCCCTCTTTTTTCCTTTTATTTATATCTCTTTGGTGATTTTTAGCAAGAATTCCCCATAAATTTCCTTTGAATTTTCTCTTTTTTTCTCCCTCAAATGGTCGACTTAGGAAGCCATATTTATATTTATATTTCTCTTGTACTTATAATTACAATATTGCCCTTGTTCTTTAGTTCAACCTTTTTTTTTTGTTTTCCCGGGTATCACTTCTTGATTTATTTTTAAGGCTTACATACTATAAGATTTAAATTCATAAATCTTCATCTCTAGTCATTTAATATTTATACATTATTATTCATTTCTTTTGATCGTTAGGTGAAACTTCTAATATTGTAATATTTTAACAGGGTTTTACAGTTGTGACAACCTAGAATTTGTGTTTAGGGGTTATTTTGATGGCAAAAAATTGTATGAACAAAGATTGTTGAGACAACTATGGTTTTATATGTGTAAAGGCTGTTTTAATGACCTAAATATGCGTGAACAAAGACTGTTGTGAGAGCCATGAATTTATGTGTGTAAGGGCTATTTTGATGACCTAAAGTGGTACAAATATAGGTTGTCATGGCAGTCATAAACATGTGAGATTAGGGGCTGCAATGATAGCCAAAAGGTATTTTTTTTAATATGGACTATGAAAACAAATATAAATGCATGAAACAATTGATCGTCATACCCATACGAGTGTGTATAAGTAAAAGTTTTCACAACTGAAAGAGAATATGTGTTTGTTAAAGTTATTGTGTTAAAAGTAGGAATGCATAATAATGATGATATTGATATCAAATGTATTTAAATAATAAATTAGATGGAAATATGGTAAGATTATAAGTTTTATTAAAAGTTGGTAAGATTCTTAGTTTAAAGAATATGGGAGGACTTGAGAAATAAACTACAATTGAATTAAATTGTTTTGACATTTTGTCTTAAAGAGTACTATCAGAAGGAAATTATAAATATGATTGAGTTAAATTAAAAAGGCAAGTTAGAGAAACTACACTTTGAGTTAATGATTTTGTGAGAATTTAAAAGTTAATCTATGTAGAATTATAAAAACATATGGGTGAAAAATATGGTATATATTTCTTGAAATGTTTTGTTTGTATACTAACAAAGGTACCTCTTGAAAATATCCTTAAAAAACACTGGAACTATGTGTTTGATGTAGTCAAACAAATGAGAACAACACTTGTTAGTGCTATAACTTTAGGCTACTTGTTCGGTGGTTTAATATTGATTTAATTAACAGGTTTGGTGTTGTGTTTATGGTTGTTATGATAGTGGGTTTATTGAAGTTGATGGAGGCTCATTTTGATGAAAAACAAGATAACACAGATTCGGGTTAGAAAAGGGGGTCATGGTGGACGTTTGGATTCGTTTGGCTTGAAGCTTGGATATGTTGTAATTATGTTGGAGCTTCATTCCATAACTGGTGGTGGTGAAAGAAGGGATGATTGTTGTTGATTTGATTTGTTGTTGTGCGAGCTTGGTTACTTTCTATTTGTTGGAGTTTTATATGTGAGAAGGGTGACACGACCAAAAGATTGATGTCTTCTCCCAAGTGCAGGAGTGTCGAAGTAATAAATAACCCGGCAAGACCGGGGTCGAACCACAGGGAGGTTAATTGTATAAATTATAAACAACAATAATACAACAACAATAGTAACAACAATAACAATAACAATAATAACAATAATAATAATAGTAGTAGTAGTACTAATAGTAATAGTAATAGTAATAGTGGTAATAATAATAATAATACCAATAATATTATTAATAATGATAATAATAAAGATGATGAAGAAGAAGTTGATGAGAACTTTGAGATGGAAGATTAACGTAAGGATTAAACAATGATAATAACAAATGTCAAGGTTAGAGGATCCACTAATGGTATTTCAAACAAGTATAGTATAAACTCTTTTTATTCAATTGAAAACCACACACAAAGGGGGTTCCAATCAGATTATAAATTGTTAACATGATTACATTAGTTATCTTATTGGAATAATGCTAATACTTGTAAATGTTGTCAGACATTCATGATTATAACTTATGTTAACAACAAATCAAGTTCCTTTCATAGCTCAGGTGTCGGTTATACCATACAGTATGGGCTATGAAAGTGCCA
>Ga0325411_1000266_pt1 | contig 52948 bp, 36 predicted proteins | sample PopdelMetagenome_13_FD_206181 | JGI IMG/M metagenome (GOLD analysis project Ga0325411, IMG submission 206181) | Populus deltoides microbial communities from Bellville, Georgia, United States - Xylem-PdIQD-R4 | ecosystem: Host-associated > Plants > Phyllosphere > Stem > Wood/Secondary xylem... | reverse complement strand
AATGAAAGGCATAAACAAGAGATTAATATAAACAAAACTTAAGTATTACAAAAGAGAGAGCAAGAGCATGATCTTGATCTGAACACCAAGATGCCTAAATACATGGCAAATGCCTCCTTTTATAGGCTAAAATTCGGAACTATTGATTTGTTGACTAATTGATGAGTGGGTAGCCACATCTTGACTTGGTGACAATCCTTATCTTCTTGTCTGCCAAAAACATGACGTCATAATTTGAACAAACTTAAATCATGAAAGTTCTAGAGAATTGTCTCATCTTTCTAGGGTAAATACCTTCCCTTTACGCAACCAGTCCCCTTACCCGATCTCTGAGACCAGTTAGGGTTCCTAGTGACCAAAATACTAGGTGACGACTCCCATTCCATTTTCTACCAATAAAACGATAAGAATTTCTTGTCTCCCCATATTTGCCAAATAGATTTACATTTTAGATTTAAAGTGGGACATATATTTTCGCCGCGACGCCACACCCGTGCGACAGAGAGGAAGCGCGGTGGCAGCTGTGGTTGTTCTTCTTCTCTGGTATTCTTTTTTCTTCCTCTATCACTTCCCATTCTTCCCCGCTTCTTTGATGGCTTCCTTTTCTCTCCCCTGTCTTCCCTAAAACGTCCCCCCTTTGTAAGATTTCTCTCCGGTTGTTCTTTACTTTCTCTTCTCTATTCTTTCCCATCTTTTTTCTTTCGTTTCTACCCTTTCGGTCCCTTTCTCTTCACCTCTTTCTCTCTAAAAAAAATTTTGTTTCTCTCTTTCGGTCTCTCATTTCTCTCTTAAAAAACTGTTGGTCTCTCTCTTTCGGTCTCCCTTCCTTTTTTTTCCCCTTCACTGTCTCCTTTCTTTTTTTCTTTTTTCCTCCTCCCCTGTATCATCTTTTCGGGACAGTATTTATAGGGGCAGGGGGAGCGGGGTCGACCCTGCCCCATCCCATCGCTGCCCATGCATGGGGCGCACGTCTACTGCTCTATTATGGCGCCGACAGAGGTGGCCAATAGAGGCATCGCTTGCGGGGCACGGCTGCTCTGACATCTCATCATGAGGCGGGTGACGTCTAGTTTTTGCTCTAACAGAGCACGTGGGAGGGAGAGGAAGAAACAGGGAAGAAAAAAACAAAACTTCTCTTCCCCTACTGCACGTCCAGGGGAAGAAGAAGAAGAAACAGTGCCGCCTCAAAATGACACCGTTTTGTCCCTCTTTTTTTTTTTGAAAACGCATGAAACGACGTCATTTTGCTTAAAACGCGCCGTTTCATTTAAATGAAAACTGGTGCCAAAGCGCCAGATTTCAAGTCAATCCTTCAATTTGCGCGCGTTTTGCATTTTGGCCATTGGTCTCAAATTTCTTCAATTAAGTCCCCAATTGGCCATCAAACTTCAATATTTATGTAATTAAGCCCTTGATTTGACAAAATCAACTCTAAAAAATTATAATTTGACCCCAGAACTTTAATTCCTTCCAATTAAAACCCAAATTGACTTAAAAACATTTTTTCTGCAATCAACCCTCCATAAATTCAATTAAACCTTCAATAAAATTTAATTGAGTCCATCAACATTTGATTTTGTACTTTTCTTCCTCGAATAAAATTTTCTTAATCAATAGGGCTCTCACCGGTCAATGATATACTGTCAAATTTTAACATTTGTATTTTCGAACCTCCTCAACCAATTTTGACCATTTTTTTGGCGCTCTGACATCCTCTTTTCACTGATATTTTTTTTTGATATGTTATATATATTTATTATTTATTTATTTTATATTTTCTCTTTTCTTGTGCGGGGACCCAAAATGGGTTACAACAAGTGGTTTGACTTAACCTTTTATTGATCAGTTTCTCAGTGTAATTAATATCTTTTAATCAATAATGTTCTAATTTAACATTAAAGCATGAAATATATCTGCCATGCTAAATCATATTTGTTCTCTACATAATAGTCATTGATCGTTTGAATAAGATCTGAAACTCTTTTAAAATCTCATTCCACATTGTCTAAGGATTTCTCAATCAATACTATTAGAGAACAGATGAAATATCAATTTGCCACCGAATAATATCTATAAATTAATTCAGGATCATTTTAGAAATTAACTCAATCAAGTCTTTACTTGATTTTTCTAAGTCTAGAAATATAATTTATATATCAATTATACTTTTGTATTTAATTTTTACAATATATTTTAATCAGGTCATACTTGATTAAATAATCTTAGTTTAATTTCTGACTAATGGTTCTTAATACGTGTGACCTATTAGGTTTCTAATATGTTGGCCCAGATATAAATTTTAATTCTAATTAAATATATTAAATAATTTAATTTATTATTAATTAAACAATTGATTAATTTATATTTGAAGATCAGGTGCATCATCTAGTAGCGTGTCGTGATCTCCAAAATATTAAAAAAATCTTTAGTGATTTGACTTAATCTTTAAGTGATCGATTTTTCAGTTTAAGTAATATCCTTTTCATCAATAATGTTTTGATTTAATATTAAAGCATGGAGTATGTCTGCGATGTTAAATTATGTTTGTTCTCTACATAATAGTCATTGATTGTTTGAATAAGATCTGAAACTCTTTTCAAATATCATTCTACAGTGGCTAAGGATTTCTCAATCAATGTTATTTAAGAACAATTAGAATATTTTTTATAATTCACCTAAGGTGATAAATCTTCTCTTGATTATTCAAGTACCCTCATATAGTTTATGATATACTCAATGTCTGTCCTTTTGATACACAATCATTACGTGAGTCTTTCCATAGACATAGATGATCTCTACATATAGAATTCTCATGCGGTTCAGTTCAGTGTGCATGTCTTATGACAAGCACCTACATAATAGTTCTAGGTATCCCTTATACCTCAACTTATGAGAATAACTATTTTTTTATATAAATAAAATAACATCATCTGTACCGGTCTTTACGGCTCTAATGAATGTCCAATATTTAAGAGAGTATCGACCATGAACACTTTAGAAACAATGTTTTGATGCAATAAGAATATCATAATTATAACAACTTTATAATTTTATTTGCAAAATATTTTTGTCCCATGGACTTAATCTTTACTCTAAATTTATTAATATAAAATTATATGAATATTAAAGATAAATTAAGTCTTTATTAATAATAAATATGTATTTACATTAATATGATAATGTCATATCTAACCAATCAATTGACTATATGATATATTAAACTAACAAAAATTTGGTTTCTCAAGCCCTAATTACTCTAAATCAACAAAATTTAGTTTTATTTTGACAAATCAAACATCAACCGAACACTGAAACTTTTCATTGATATTGCAAGATCTCTATATCTAGACAATCAAAATAAACCATTACATCAATTTCTAAAAAAATACAAATCTGGAAGGATCAAATAAAATAAAGTTAAGTAATGGGAAAAAAAAACCCTGAAATTCCCTCTATCCGTGCAACCTAGTACTTAATGGGAGAAAATTAAAAGGGATCAATATTTGCCAAAGCTTAAAATTCAGTTTTCTAAGCTTTAATAGCTCTAAACCAATAAAATTAAAATTTATTCTGCTAAATTAAGTAATAAAATATTTCCTCAACATCCTCATTTATATGTAGACAAAACAACTCACAAAGCCCAGCCCATATTATCACAATGTCAAATAGCCAAATAAAAAAAATTAATGATCAAAATGATCAAAGTAAAAAAAAATAAAATCATTGTAATCACAATGAAAATTCCAGACGAGCAATTAGGTTTTTTTTCCTTGTAATAAACAAAGATGAATTTATAATTATCTCATATTCATCCTTTTCTCACCCAACCTCCTCTCATCGTGTCCGATAACACCCACCATTCAAGATATCTCTTAGTAGCTTCCATCCAAGCCATGGAGCATCATCTGTAGTCTGCCTACTGCATAACCTTGGAATCATAAAATACAAACATGAAATATATAAAAGTATAAATTTGACTCTCAGCAAGTGGGTTTCCCATGAAGCAAGCTTACAGCAATGTTCCATGGATTGTTCATGTAAATCTCTTCGTGGCATTCTTTGTATGACAGGAATGGATCCCGTGAAATGACTTCCATGTCTCCCCAGATGGGATAAAACAACGACACCACCTCTGCCGAATTGATGTTTCCTTTTTCTTTTTCGCTGTAATATCAAATAACTTGCATGGAAAGATGTTCTTGTGCTTCTTTTATAAGAAAATGATATGCAATGCAAATAAATTATTTATGAATGTTTATTCAAACTAATAGGTCATTTTGTGATTGATTAAACATGCGTCATGTCCTAGGATATACCTCCTTACCGGTTAGACTCTAAATTTTCTCCGTAAAGATCACTACTTTGAGCTTATAAATTTTAAAGTTATTAAAAGTTTATATTATTATTAATTTCAGGGCTTGTGAGATTAATCGAGGTATGTAGAAATTGACCCGAATACCCACGTTATTGATATTCCTTGATAAATGGTGTGATCCTTGTCATTGCCTCTCGTGGAGTATTTCTTAGGGAGTGCAATGGATAAACTCTCAAAGTTCGAAGTTAAAAAAAACAGAAACAGAAAGTCAACCTTCTTAACCACTTAAACGAAATCAACATCTCTTTCGACTAATGTTGATTTTCAATGATAAGAAGTGAAAAACTAACAAATGTTGTAAATCATAACAGTATATATTTTGTTAGAAAGGAGCTAGCATTTAACCAATGAAAAAGTATTCAGCACAACGTTGTAACGGAGTATTTGTAACTGAGTATTTGATGTTTTAATATGTTGATATTAAAAATAAATTTAAAAATAATATTATTTTAATATATTTTTAAATAAAATTCACTGTAAAAAATAACCGCTATTCGGTCAATATTAGGCATTAGAGGCCCATCGTTTACTTCACAGTTAAGTAACATACCGTAGCACTTGATCCAGATGCAATGGACTGCTGAGTGTGAAAGGCATCGATAAAACCTACACGTACATTTTGTTTTTTTATGGAAACAGAGAGAAATGAAGTGTCATTGGGGTAGTAAAAAGGCTCCACAATCTTCTATCCAATCCAATGCTAGTGATTTGTATATATTCGATCAAGTGTTTCCATCCACAACTTTAGTGTCATATCATTGTAAATTCCCCTTTAATTTGGAAGCGATTAACGAGCATGAACAATGAAGGGATCGAGGGACGAGATTGCCTAATATCCATGTGTTTGGAGCAGGATTGACAAAATAAAACAAATTCAGTCCTTGATGATAATTTGATCACATGTTTAGGGACTAGATTGATGTTTCTTCTAAGAAATTTGTAATAAAAGGTAAGAAACCATTAAGCCCTACAACTCCAAGCCACACTACAACATACATTTCGCTCTCTCCCTTTCACCTCCTTCCTCTCCCTTTCACCTCCTTCGATCAATTAAAAAAAAAAAAAATTCCTGATCAAAACGCAAAATCACAGTCCAACCAACCCCACCTCTCAATCATATAAACCCTAACAAGCTCTCGTAGCTTCCTCCCATTTACTCATATAAAAAATAAATACACTCAATATCTATTATTTTAATAAAAATAGCCCATACTTGATTATTTTTTTTACATATATATTTATATTTATAAGAAGGAGAGGGAGTTGGTGTTGGTGAGAGTGAAGATGAGCGGTGGTGGGGTTAGGGTTTCAATCCCGAGCAACGCGAGGAAGACGATCCAGAACATCAAGGAGATCGCAGGCAATCACAGTGACGAGGAGATTTATGCAATGCTCAAGGAGTGCTCTATGGATCCCAATGAAACCGCTCAAAAACTTCTCTCTCAAGGTCTCTGCTCCTAGCCCTTTTCATTTTGCCTTGTGGGGTTTCTTGTTCTCAAGCTCATTGCCTTAGACCGTGTGGATTCTTCTGGTTTTGATGTGATCTGTCGTTAAAGACTTGATTTTTTTTTTTAGGTTTTGAATTCGGTCTATGAGAAATAGGGGGTTTTCTTAATTTTCTTTTGTGGGGTGTTTTTACTGTATTTTGTTTTCAACGTTTCGTGAACTTGTGGGGTTAATAAGTTAGATTTTGCTATAGTTTTTTTTTGGCGACTTCTTTTTGTTCCTGGAAGGAAAGCTTTGTCCTTGGCTTTCATGTTTGAATTTGTGGAAATGAAATCATTGCTTATATTTTCAAAGTGTTAACGAGAAGAATTAGATGCACCTTTTTTAGTGAACTTTGAAGTCGATAATTGGGGTCCTATGAATGGGGTTTTGGCTCCTACCATACTGCGATTTTTACATCTTGCAAGTTGTTTTCAATTGCTCGCTAACTTTATTTCTTATTGTTCAAGAAGCTGAGGATGAATCGTGACACTGAAATTGTCTCTCTGTAATTTTTGATTCCCTTTACAACTGAGACTACAAGCATGTCTAACGTTTTGCAGATCCATTTCACGAAGTCAAAAGGAAGCGTGACAGGAAAAAAGAGGTAACTTCATTTGTTTCTCCAAACTCTTACCTGTCACTGGCTTCCTTTCCTGCTAAATGATTGCAAGCAAATCTGTTGCAATTATTTTCACTTTTATAAGACTGGTATAATAATGTTGTTCGGGATGCAATATTGCTTACATGGCATATTTTTTATGGAGTTTTATCCAATTACTGAATTGAGATAATGCCTGTCTGCTTCAGGGACATTAAGAGTTCATAATTTTTTGGTGCCTCTATGTAACTTGGTTTCTGTATTTGAACATCTATAAACATATTCTTTGCTGGTGCACTTGGATGTGAGAAAGCTGTGCAATTTTAAGAAAAACTTTGAAGGCGGGACAATGCTATTCAATTTCTGTAGGATAATAGCAGGGGTTTCTGAGAACTAATGGACTAGGTCAAGGGGATTGATGAAGGGGCTACAGGTTAATGATGAACAGATGATATCGAGGCATTAAGGACTCAAGTGGCAGGGGTTTTGGGCTTAGACAAATGTGGCGGAAAAGAAGTTACTTATTTTTGTTTGATTATGTTGGCCCTTTCATCACGTGGTTACATGAAAGCGCATTTAGGAAAGATGTAATCATTTTTTTGTGTTTCATATACAAATTCTGAGCTCTAATAGCATTCTACTTCTTTAAAGCAGAATGCGCACAACAGAGAGTCTGGAGATTCTCGATGGAGGTCTGGTTCACAGGGGCGGGTGAGTAGAGGCAGTCGCACGATCTTCTCACCTCGTCGCACATCACTTGGTAAACAACTGTTTTTAAACACAGCTTGTTGAAGATTAAAGTTGCTGGATTGCTCCCTTCTTTTTAAAATATGTGGTTATGCTTCTGTATTTTCATGTCTTATTTTGTTGGCTGTCATCTTTATAAATACTGCATAGGCATGCAAACAGTATATCCATATAAATAACTTTATACTAAGAGTTTTACGGATACCATTTCATTGATAGTCTCGAATCCCTTTTCCCTTCACTATTTTGGATGCATAATTTGTAATACTGGATTAGATACTTGCTATAGTTATGACAGATAGTTTGTTTTACGAGTAAAGTGTATTATACCTGCAAAGCTGATTGTTGGCTGCGATCCTTGGTTAGATACTGGTGGTGGAAGGAACTCTGCTGCTGGAAGGGACAATGGAATCAGCCATGCTGCAGAGAAGGGCAGTGGCCCTTCTTTGTCAGCCTCAGAAGAGAAAAGCAAAGAAACTACTGCATCAGCAAGGTGACTTTGATTTTTAAATCTCACTTTTTCAAGATATGGTTTAACAGAGGTTATTGTATGAGCAATAATTACATTAATTATCAATTGCAGCTTGTCTGCAGTTGTGGCCAATGGTCCAACTGGTGTAGTTTCTGGAAACTCTAGTGCAACCCATTCCTCAAATTTACCTACAGGAAGCGATCAACATGAAGTGGCTTCGTCACCTATTGGTGTTAATAATGTGGGAAAGGAAGTGTCCCGCATTGATGTTGATGATACCCCAACTATTGCATTTGGAACTGGGGACACATGCAAGGAGTCCGTGCCAAGCTCTAGTAACTCCTCCATGTCTGTGACTCCAGCATCTTCATCAACAGTCTGCTTCTCATTGTCAGATCCTGTACTGATACCTTCTAATGAATTGCATCCTCCTGGTACTGTGGGTGCAATTAAACGTGAAGTGAGGATTCATCGAACTGCGGGTGAATCAAATGCAGTTATTTCTTCGGAGAAATCAGGTCAGGACTTGTGATAATTTGATTATATTTTGTGCACTTTTAGCTTTGTTGTGATGGTTTGTAAATTAACTGATCACAGCTTCCGAGATTGGCAAAAACCAAGGAGTTGGGAAGAACCAGCGCAGCGAGTCTTCCCAGCCTTCTTCTGCATCAATCCAGGGCGGCTCTTCTGGTAGCCGGCCTTCCTCTAACTACAGTAGCAGGTCACAACAAATTGGCCCACAAAAAGGTACACATTTTTACTGGGTTTTGCAATAACTTTTGTTACATTCCTGTTCGGACATTGTTAAGTTTTGTACTAGTGTGACATTAAATCTTCTGTCGATGTTAAGGTTGAAGCATCAGGTTTGTTCTGGACCTGCTTACATGTGCTTTGTTGGATGTTTTTTGAAGGCTTAATGTTGAGAATATTTTTTTCTAGTACAAGTTTGTTGATTTTAAGGTGAACTGTGTAAGGGATACTACTGCAATCCTGTCAAATATACTTCACAAATAGGCTTCCCCATATTTTGTTATTCTACCGCTCCTTCCTGGTTTATTTCCTTTTACTTGATTGATTGCTAGATCAGGCACATGCCCTTTTCTTTCCGTAACATAGAAGTGGTTTCCATTATAGTTCAATCTGAATTCTCAACTGAAAATCAAAATCAATAATGTCAGCATTCGAGGTCATGTCTTTTTAGTTTGGCATGTAGCATTGCCAAACAGTTCTGCATAGTGTTCTTTTTGTAGTTACTTTCTATAAAAAATTGGAGCCTTCTTTGACTTGGTGAGAACATACTGTTGGATACCATAATGTGAGGCAGCTGAACTTCAGAAACAGAGAGGGACACACGAGATTTTCCATGCATCCACTCTTCTGTTTATTTTTTACACATTTATTGGTAATAGCCTACTGACTTAGTTGGGTACTTAATAATTAATAGTCCCTCTGTCTTCAACAGTTGGCTCTAATAAAGAGTGGAAACCAAAGTCCACAAACCCTAATGTAGCACAGGAGTCTGGAACAGCGGGTTTATCTGCCATCTCTAATATTCCACTTGAAGCTAGTGGCCATTCACAGCCCTCATCAGGTGTCTTTGATTCAGAAGAAGCAACTGCTAAACTGCAGAAGAAGCTGGAGGAGTTGCATCTTCCCCAGCGTCAAAATGTTATCATTCCTCACCATATCCATGTTCCTGAATCTGAGAGAACAAAATTGAGTTTTGGAAGCTTTGATGCTAGTTTTGGGGTGCCATCATGCCATGTTAGCCCCCCCGAGAGTGATAAGAGTTCCACACCTGTGTCTGAAACTTCTCAGGTTATTGAAGAATCTGTGGAGGAACAAGCTCAAAGGTTTGTGCCAAATAGTGTTTTTGGTTTAGTTTGAATGTCATCATGAGTATATCCTAGTTCCCCTAGGTTATGGATTTTGTTTGCGCCTTTCCTTTTTATTTCTGTCATGTCTAAGAGGTAGATTATAAACTGGAATGTTATTTTGGCTGTTGAGGTCCGTTCTCCTCCATTTTCTTGCTTTATATATATATATATATATATATATATATATTTGAGAAGAAAGGTGGGCAAATAGTGTAGGCATATATGATGAAATAAAACCAGGAAATCTATTTTTAGCTTTTCAATGAAGTAATTGACTGAACAGTTGACAAATCATTCTAGGAAAGAAGTATATCCTTGACTCGTCCAGCTAGAGTGAGTTTGTTACCTTTAAAGTGATTATAATAATAACATCAATGATAAACAGATTAATGCGTATTAAGTGGTGCTTTGTATCAAAATATTTATTTACAGTATTTAGTTATTAAATTGATATGTAGCCATCCAATTTACCACCTAATATTTTTTGGTAGCCAGTCCTAAGAGTTCCCGTGCTTTTAAAGAAAAGGTTCTTCCCCTGTATTTAGAGAGTTTTTTTTTTTTTTACAAAGAACACAAGTTTGATTTTTTACTTGTTTGTATTTTTTCTATGGTTTATTGAGTATGCTGCATGCAAATTCAGCTGTTACTTTCATAGTAGTTCCTTCTCTCCCACCCTCCCTCCCTCTCTCATCTTATTATATTCTTGGATCCAGCAAACAAAATAAACTGTTGACTGCTGAGGAGGGAAATTATCCTGATCATCCACAGTCGCCTTCACATGTCGTTGGAAAATTATCAGCTGAGGGTGATGTTTCATCCAATGCAGTGCCTGATTATGAGTCGAAGCAGGAGGCTGCATTGTTGTCTGGAGGCCATCAATACTCGGTGGTTCATACTTCTCCAAGCTACAGTTTTGGATTTGTTCCTCCAATGTTAGGTAGTCAGATTGCACCATTTGAGAACTCAGAATCTCAAGCACGTGATGTTTCTCGCCTTCCCAGCTTTGTGGTAAGCCTCCAAAACTTTGTTCATTATGATATGTACACTGAATTGTGAATATTTTGCTTACTTCATGGATGCAAGTGTTGATGTCTGGTAATGATTAGATGAACATTTTGCTTGACTCGTATGGTTGTAATTAAGTATTTCTGGTTATTCCAAACTTGAAGGTTATGTTATGATGATGGTGATTCCATGTACAAGTTTCTGAATTAGTTTTTGAGATATTGTCTGGATAATTATTTCGGCTTTAACATGCTGGTGGTTATTTTATTGTCTAGGTCCAGCAACCATTTGACCCTACAAGTTATTATGCCCAATTTTATCGTACAAGTGCTGATAGTGATGGTCACGTTTCTCCCTTTCCTGCACCTGGAGTTGCATCCAAGTACAATGGAAATGTTGCAGTATTGCCTCCTCATACTTCTCAGTCTCCCCAAGAGGTTTCAATAGATAAAATCCTCTCTTTAATTATGCTTCTAAGCAAAACCTTTTGAGTTTTTGTTGATTGTGTTATTCTTTGAGAAATAGAACTTTGTTGTTTTAATTTTCCTCTTTGCTGGTTAAATGCTTTAAAATTTTCTGGGGCATGGTTTGGGTATACCCTAAACATATACCGTGTTATCTGCTACCAGTTATTACCGTGTACAATGCAATAGTCTGTTACTGTTTCACCGCACAGTTTGCCCCCAAATTGCACAAATATGGTGTAGTTATTTTGTTGTCGGGTCATGTTAACTTCATTCGGGCTGTGTTTATTTTGTAGTCCTCATGCTAAAAGTCAACTTGTTTTTTCTTTACCCTTTTGCTTAGTATTTTGAAGTAAGTGGCAAGGATCTGTTAATCTTATTTAGTAGGACGACTCTTACATGTTACAGCAACTGTCATAAGTTATTCTAAGCTTTTGTATAGGGCATGTTTTTGGCTCAGTAAAATTCTGTTATTGCCAATTTATAGTATGCTGGTCTTTGACATCAGATATCTAGTATTTTTTTAATCACGTCAACATGCTGTCTGTTTTGGATGGTCAAATCAGGTAATACATCCCATTTGGATGATCTTTATTAATGATCTTGTGGCCTGGTATCACATCTAAAGTCAAGTTATTGTCTTAGCAAGCTGCTGCCCTGTATTATTGATTTTGAGATTTGGGGAAGAGTCAGGGATTTCAAGGGGCAATATTGTATAAGGATGGCCATTCTGGCTGCCCAGGGCAATCACTGTGTGATGTGCTATTTCATTCTGAATGATGCTTTCACTGGCTCCTACATAATCCACCACGGTGCATTATTGAAAATTATGGCGGCACCAATAGTTAGTAGAGTGATGACAATTATGGCGGCACTAATAGTTAGTAGGTGATGACGGGGAAGAATTTCTAGGTACTTGACACCCATGCATTTCTAGAACTGATCTTTATGAGAGTGGAATGACATAGCATGACCAAAACAATGATAGCAATTGCAGGTCATTTCTGTTGAAGGCACCACACCTAGCCACTGGTTGTGATATATAGTAATTGTGCACTGTGTTTCCTAATGTTAGCTAGCAGTTTGTTGAATCATCTTTTGTACATCTACAAGTAAGGCTGGTTCTTTATGCGTGATTACATTCATTCATGGATAAGACATTTTGCAACTAAAAACTGTAAGGTGATTTTATGAGCTTCTAGTGCTGCGGATCTATTTATATGGAGTGCCTGATTCTGTCTGTTTGATGAGAACACAAGCGTGCTTGTAGATATTTTCATACGTTTCTGAATTCTAATGATGCACATCTCTATTTGCAGGGTGGGAATTCTTTAGTTCTTTCCACTGCTGGTCCCACTCCTCTGGTGACCCAAGCACCTGGGCTCATGCAAACTCAGCAACCTGTCCCTGTCTTCCGTCCACCGACTGGGTTGCACATATCCCATTTCCCCCCGAACTACATCCCATATGCCCCCTACTACTCCCCTTTTTATGTCCCTCCTCCAAGCATCCACCAATTCTTAAGCAATGGTGCATTCCCACAGCAACCTCAAGCTGGCAGTGTGTATCCTGCACCAGCACCTGCAGCAGCCACAGGGGTCAAATATTCACTGCCGCAATACAAACCTGGAACTAACACAGTAAATGCAACTCACATTGGAATGCCAAGTGGTTATGGACCATATGGCTCCTCTCCTACAGGTTATAATCCCAATTCTGCGGTGACGGGAGGAAACACAACCACAAATGAGGATCTTGGTGCATCTCAGTTCAAGGAAAATAATGTCTACATTACTGGGCAGCAGGTAGGTTAATAATTGCCATGTCTATAGTCTGCTATGATTAATTCTTAATGTTCTATATTCTTAACCTCTCGACTGTAGAATTTGTGGTGTTCATGCAAACATGGTGGCAGCACTGAGGGCTGTGGTGTCAATTTTATTGTTAATTTTGATAATCAGTAGTCTCATTCTTGAATCAATAGTATTATTGAATTATTGAGCAGACTAGTTGTGCAATTACAATATGGATTAGGATTCTTTCATCCTCCTGCCAGGACTGTTGGTGTTTATGAGAAACAGAGATGGTGGTGGTGATAGTGACTGGAAGCTGGTTCTTCTGAATGAGTGTTTGTTTTTGGTTGTAGGAGTGGGTGAATGTGGTGATTAATCAACATGATGCTTGCATTTTAATCTTGTATATGTCTGTACATTTGTCCTTTAGCTGGTTTGCTTGAATCTGCGCATGCTACTGCCATTCTCTCCATATTTTTTCTTCTTTTGTTTTTGGTGTCTTCGTTTCAATTCGAATGCAGTAGTTTGAGGCCATAATAATGCACAGCATAATGATTTGGACTGCATGGGATCAGTGAAATGCTTAGTATGACCTGTTCTTTTTCTTTTGTTCTTTAATTTTTATAAACAAATGATGACATTTCATTGATATTAATGTACCAAACCCCACTATGTAAAGCAACTTGGCAAAGAAAATCAGCGAACTTAAGATTAACAGCTGAATAAACTAAGCAGAATGACAAATTCTGGTGAATGCAGAGCATCTTGGATTCAGAAAAGCCCCCTGCAGAATGACAAATTCTGCCAATGCACTCTTATCTGGCCAGATTGGTTGCTTTGATTCTTTTGGCTCAGCATATAGAAGTTTAGGTGCTTTGTTTAGATCAATCTTGCTTCTCGCTATCTTGAAAGATGTTGATGCTTCTTGTTCTTACCAGAGTACCTTTTGAAGATGCTTGTGAGGGCATATGGGTAATGTTGGTCTTGTGAATACTTGTAGGTCCTAGAATGTGTGTTCAGGGTTTTCAAACCTGTATTCCCTAACCTTTATCACATAAAGTCTTTTGTTTGATTGTTTTTGCTATAAAATGATATTTTGTTCTCAAGACTGATGTATTTGCTTCTGCAGAGTAGTGAGGGTTCGGCTGTGTGGATTGCTGCTCCTGGCCGAGACATATCTGGCTTGCCAGCAAGTTCCTTCTACAACCTTCCTCCTCAAGGTCAGCATGTGACTTCTGCACCAACTCAGGCTGCCCATGGCACCTATACCAATATCTATCACCCTGGGCAACCAGTGACCGCAGCAGCTGTTCACCCACTCCTGCAACAGTCTCAGGCCATGGGTGGAGCTGTTGATATGGTAGGACCTGCAGCCAATGTTTACCAGCAGCCCCAGCATCAACAGATCACCTGGCCTAGCAACTACTGAAACATGGATAAAACAATTCTTTTTGTATACGAGGGAATCAAGTCCAATCTTGGGATATTTTTTGGGAACTCCAACAAGTTTGGATGGAGGTCAGCAGCAAGATGATACAACGTTGGCTGGATTTGAGAGTGTAAATCTTAAAAAAAAGGGGACTGGAAATCTGCCAATAGTATCATCTAATTGCTTAGATTGAGAGCATAAAAGGTGCAGTTCGCATGTAACTGATATTGACCATTTTAAGTTAGTGGAGGTAGGCATGTGCAGGTCTGTCCTTTTCTTGTTGCAGCCATGTGGTTTTACCATTTTTCCTTGTCATAGTTTCAAGTCTTTTTCTCTCCCCGTTTTATTTTGAAGTCGTTGAACTTTTTTTTAGGGTTTTACTGTTGAGTGGTGAGAATCCTTTTCAATTCTTTCTTATGTCGGGGTTATTTTAGAGCTCTGGAAAGGTAAGACAGGCTGGTGGAGAATCGTTCCAAGTCCCTTTTTTGTTTCTCGTCGACCGTCCGCTGTCTTATATGTAAAGTGATTTTTGTTAACAAGGAGGATGTATTGAACTGTTGTAATTCGTATAAGAAAAAAAATAACAACATTCTATTGTTTCAATTGACCCCATGCATCTTGAACTGCCATTTTCATGGAGGAAGTTCCATGGCAAGAATATTATACTTGACCTGGAGAAACTGTTTTCAATGTTGAAGCAGCACCATTGCTCGTATCTAGTAGAGTGGGGGCTTGTACAAGATCTTTTTATGCTTGATAGAAAGGCGGCGCGTCCATCTTTTGCTGAACTGTGCTCAACCAGAAAAGTTGCCACGGTCAGTCGAGGAAAGTGGCTGCGTTTCCCGGCCAATATTTTCTTCCTTTTCTGGTTCATGGAAAGACTCGGACTTCAGTTCTTACCATCTGAGCTATAATAACCACCAGGCTCTTCCAATATGCGTTTGCCATTTGATTGAATAATGACTTGGAAATCAACAGATCTGTTTGTTATGAAATGTCTAACGTAGAGCCCAGTTTAGACTTGGTCGGACAACCATGTGCTTGTGGTAAGGATGCTGGCCTCTGGGGAATTCAGAATTTGGCTATTGAACCATGCGTGGATGAGTTAAATATCATCATCTTGATCAACAACGATCCTGATGTTTTTGGTCTTGGCATTTCTCCGGTCCAAGTAAAGCACTCAGTGATGGTTTTCAGAGCGAACGGTGACTGCCGGATAAGAGACAGGTCAACAAAAGCTAAGAGTACAGATAACATGGCCTCCCTCGGACTCACCTTTGTATCCTTGCATTGGTGTTATCTTCCACTCGAATTTCTTATCCTTTGCCTCTTGAACCCATCGGATGTTCCAAGGCAATTATACCATAAAAGGAGAGTGCAGTTTCATTGTTACTCAACTTATTCCCAGCTAAAGCTTTGCCAACATGCTTGGCAGGTTACGCCAAGTCCATAAACTCTCACCTTTCGCACGCGGTGACCACGCTAAGCCAGCAAATCCTGCAGCAGCTCGACAGCCGGAGATTGCTTCCTCTGCCATGAAGATTATCCATGCTGGTGGGAGAATAGAATGCTATTACATGGCAACACCTGCTGCCAGGATCTTGGAGAAATATCCTTCTCATTATTTAGCTAAACCAGAGGTTTTCAGGAGGCCATGGGATTCAGTGGTCCGGCGAGAGAAAATCCTGATTCCAGGACAGAAGTTTTTACTTGTTCCTCGTCATACCGTGAAGAAGCTGCGACGAAAGATCAGACAACCAAGCAAAGAATTATCATCAGTTTCTTCTGCTTCACGAGCTTCAAATGATACCTCAGTTGACATGGTCTCACGTCAAAATATCGATGTTCCAAGCAGTTCATTCTTCTCACAGAGTGATTTAGTGTTTCAAGGGACACGAAAAGATCCTGCAGAAGTGCTTTAAGGAAGGAAACCGGTGTTAAAAAGCATGTAAGATTCACATGCTTTGATGTCAAGCACAAGGCAGCAGATTATTCCACAAATTCAGAGAAGAAAGGTATTAAGGTGGAGGACAGTTCCTTAAAGAGCTCGACCAATGTTTCTCAATCTCATGGACGAAAGAGGCGTCCTCGGAATTCTGATGCATGGCAGCCATCACTTACTGTGATCAGCGAAAGCTAAGCCGAATGATTGAATAATTAATAATGATGATATTTTGATCTCCACCGAAACATCTCACACTAATCCTCACAAACTCCCTCCTCTAATTAATTTCAGAAATACTACAAATTATTTAGTGTAATTGTAAACTCTGAAACAATATTACAATTCACAATGATCATCTTCTATATATATGTTTGCCCGTATTTGTTCATGGTGGAAGTCATTCGTGGTTCAATTTTTTCCGGTCTGCCATCTTACCAAGTTGCTCATCAGCTCACAGCAATTCTACCAATATCCCCCCTTCCATGCATCTCCGCACAAATACTAACAATTTACATATCTAATAGCAGTCATTAAACACCACAATGACTTAGATCCCATTGGTACACCACACTTTTTCAAAAAAAAAAAAAAAATGATATATTTTTTTTCAAGTTAATTTTTTTAGATTTTTTTTCATCATTTTAATGTATTAATATCAAAAATAAATTTTAAAAAATAAAAAATATTATTTTAATATATTTCTAAGCAAAAAATATTTTAAAAAACAACTGTTATCACAATACCAAATATTACATCCGAAGCTAGTAGATTTAGACTACACAAGCTCGATGGAAAATCAAGACGCCACAAGGGTGGCTAGGAAATCAAGGAAAGCGATATTTTTATTCTAAAATCTATTTTCAACTATTTTTTATGCTCTAAAGACCCAAACAAATATATTTACAGGCTCAAATCAATAATAATAATAAAAAAATCAAATATCAATCCAAATTCAAAAAATCAAACATCAACTCAAATCTATTTATTCAGGCAAGATAAAAGAAAGAAAAAACCCGAGCGGAGCTCCTCTCTTCGAATGGAACTAGTTGACATTAACATCGATGTTTTTAAGGATAAAATCGGTGCGAATTGATGAAATCGGTGCAAACTGATGATTTTCTTTCGTCAATAGGAATCTAGTGATTTTTTTTCTCTCTCTCAAACCAAGAACTGAAAACTCAGGAAAAAAAATTTTGGACCTGAATGAGACTCTAAAAAACAAAGGGGACTATAATACAAGAAAAGTAAAAATACAGGGCAGAAGAAACTTTATCATGCTAGTTTTAGATTTATCACGTCAATTTGCCATGTTTTACACTCTGGTACTACATCTTTTAATTATTTTCTTTCTAAAACAAATCATAAGAAATTAGTTACTAATTTGATAATAAAAGAAATTGCAATTGGAAAAAAAATCGAGAATAAAAAAATTGTGGAGTTTTGTTCCTTTTCCTCAAATCTTTTAGTTTTTGTTATAATAACTATCACGTGCTACATTATGGATTGGATGAAAAAAATTTAAATGTAAAAACAAATGTTCAAACCATGAGAAACTCTTTGATAATGTTATTAAATCCAATTCAACGGGTCAATTTTGAAACCTTTTAACTTGACTCTTTACCTTACTTAGGCTTCCAATCAAATTGTCTAGGAGTTGCCTCAAAGTAGTCCAATCGACTTGGCGGGTTCAAAAACAATCCAGATAATCGATAAAATTATGGTTTGATTTAAAAAAAAAAAAAATCAAGATGACATTGTTTTTTTAAAACATTGAGACAACAACATCTTAGATTAATCCGAGTTAATTTATTACACCCGCAACCCAGATCATAGACTCTAATGAGTTTAATAACTTTGTTTTTTTTGTGAAACTATTTTTTATTTAATTATATGATAAAAAAATAAACACTTAAAAAATCCAGCATTAACCCCATGCTAGAGCATTTGTTTGAGACCATAGTAACCTTATTAAAAAAAAATCAAAATAAATTATGAAACTCAATTCTTAACATGCTTTTTTAAATTGAGAAATAAAAAGATAATATTTAAAAAGAAAAAAAATGTAATCATAGCGTAGAAAGAAGAACAACACTCATGACCGCAAAAGAATGATAAACTGAAAAGAAAACAATCAAAGGAGTTCCATGGCTATCAAGCAGCAATTCAAATTCACTTGTCTAGCTGGAGTTCGTTCAATCATGAATGAATGAATGAAAGACAGAGAGGAAGAGCAACTGATGCGACACGGGATTGCCTAGAAAATCTGTCAAATCTGGCTGGAGACAGACCCAAACGAACACGAAATCAATGGCAAAGCAAGAGAAATATCGCCTGCCTTATAAATAGAAGAGGCCATTAAGAAAACATGCATTGAACAATGTATTACATGCTTAAGTATGGATCGAAATCGAATTAGTAACTAAAAAACCCCAACCAAAACCCTAAAATCAGTAAAAAAATAAAAACAAAATCAAAATGAAAACTTAGAAAAACCACCTGGCTACCGATCTTGTTTGCAGCTCTCCTCGACTGAATGCAATGTTACGAGCCGGAAGAAGTCGAGGATTGATTGTTGATCAATGTTCTATTTAGAGTGCGTTAAGTATTGAAGTTGAAGTTGATTTGATATTTATATATGTTTGGTTAAAATTACGGTTGAAATTGAGATTGAATAAAAAATAGTTTAAAGTATTTGGTAAAAAATATTTTTGAAATTGAGGTTACAAAATAACTAAAAAAGATATATATTAATATTGATGATTTTTAATTTAAATATTGTAGATTTAACTGCTATTATTACATTATTAAATAACTAATACTTTTATATCAAATAATTTTTATTGTTCCATTAACTTATCTACAATTCCATCACGTACAAAATTAATCCGATAAGGACTATAGTTTCCATGGTTTTTTGAGCGTGCAACAAAATCAGGTAAAATATCATTAGAAACAAAATTGAGATTGTGATCAAATTTTGCAAATGCTATGTCATCATGCGATCTCCTTCTAATTTTTGTACTGTCATTGAATAATATTAAACACTAGTTTTTTGAGTAAAATACAATTAAAAAAATTAGATTTCTTTTTACCGGATCCGGTACGATCATAATTGTGGAGACGTTCAGTGATCACTTTTGTAAAAGTCTCAACTGTTCACTTTTACAAAAGTGAACAGTGGACTATGTGGAGGTAGAGAGAAGCAGCGTGAAACTGCTATCTGCTTACCTAACGTTTCCTTAGTATTGAATTGAGATCCGTTAATCAAGTAGAAGATTGTGCAGCAACTAAAAATCAGGCTAAACCTCAGCAAGCGGAGAAGACATAACAATAATCCTGGACCTTTAGTCTTGGTTCTGTTAAATGCCTTGATTTGCGTCTTCAGATTCTACTTTTGAATTTTGTATAGCAAATTAGTAGGAGTGATTTACTCACAGTTGTATTATAAATATTTAGACTCTGTACACAACAAACATTGAAATAAGAAAACAATTCTACCTCATTTGTCTCTGTTAAATTCTACATGGTATCAGAGCCAACAACTTACGTCCTCTCATAAAGATTCTTCTCTGTCCATTACTTTCATCTCTTCCTTTTAAACTCCTTTCTCAGATTCCTCTTAGCCACCATGGCCGCCTCTCCCCATTCTTCCCTTACTTCTGACAACACTCTACCTGTCTTCAATCCTTCTTCTAGCATCAATATCACCAAACTTACTCGCACTAATTTTCTAAATTGGAAAGCCACCGTGCTTCCCTATCTCAAAGGTCAGAAAGTGTTTGGTTATATTGATGGCACTATTAAAATGCCTGCAAAGGAAATTCCTCACAGTGATGGCACTGTCATAACCCAATTCTGGGTTATTCCCTAAAAATTCACTTTTTTCAAAATAAAAATAAAAAAAATAAAATAAAAGGCTGGTGATGTGGAGAAAGCAGGCCGGGAAATCAAGCTGCAATTTTTGGAGGAAATTCAAGGCCTAATTATACTCCATTATGCCCAAAAATGGAGACAAAATGCAAATTCAAGGTTAAATTAAATGATTATTGGACGAATTTGCATAAAAATTAAGTCCAATGATACAATTAAATTTTTAATAGGCCAATTTGATTTAATCATGGGCCAAATTAAATTTTAATTATGTTTAAGAATTAATTTGGGTCCAATTGAAGGATTTAATTAAGTGCAAGGACTTAATTATACTTTAAATGGGTCAAATTAATTTTATTTGAGGATTAATTGGTGAAACATTAAGTTTGGGAGCCTAATTTAGGCTTAATTGAGGAAATTGAAATTTTAAGAAACCAAATTTAATTTTTACCAAGTTAATTGATTGAAATCAGGGGATAAATTGCAAGAAAATTGAAGTTTTGGGGTCAATTAGTGGCTGGATTGAAGAAATTTGCAGCCAAGGACCAATCTGCAAAAGGCACCACAATTGAGGGGCTTAATTGATAAAACCAGGGGTGAAATTGAAGAAATTGAAAGTTTGATGGTCAATTAGGGGTTAAATTAATAAAATCCGAGACCAAGGACCATATTGCAAAAGGTGCGTAACTTTGGGGTTCCAATTGAAGGTCATCAGAGGCTTAATTGCAAACATTTAGGGTCAATTAGAGGTTCAATTGAAAGCATTTAAAAGAGGAAGGACGGAAATAAACTTTGGCCAAAACAGAATCCTGAACACTATTCATTATCTTCTTCTTTTTTCCCTGAAAAACTGGTTCAGTCACCTCCTTTGCAGGTGCATTTAATGCACCTAACATCCACCAAATTTTCCAAAACTTGCACGAAACTGATCACCAGACATCCCTCTATGTCGGGGTATGTTCTTCACCGGCTCACTGGCAAATAACCGGACGTGGCACCACCCCAAAGAGGCCAACTCAGGCAGCCTGCAGCTGCAGATTTGACAATTTGACGGTGCATCATGTCTACTTTGAGCCAACGGTTGGGATCCTTCCCATCTGAATTAAGGGCTTAAATCTTTCTCCATTGTAGAAAATATTTCCCTCTTCCACCTCCTATAAATAGAGGTGGATTTGATGGCCTGAGGGAGGGGAAAATCGGGTCCAAAATAAGCCAAAAAATCAGCCTCTTCCCGGTTTCTGCCACTTTCTCTGTTTTTCTGTTTTTCTTTCTCCCTCCACCGCTGCAACCACTGGCAGCACACCATCACTGGTCTTCCCACCACCAGCTCCACCACAGAAACCTTTCTCTTGCACCAACAGACGTTTACCAGTGGTAGAGCAGACACTGCGTCTCTCTCCTCTCCTTCCTCTCCTACTTCTCCCCGCTGCAGACTTTCTTCTTCTGCTTCTTCTTCTTTCTTCCTCCGCCGTCAACGTCTCTTCCTCCAGCTCCGCCTTGAGCAACCATCACCATCACTTGTTGCCAAGACCACTGGCCAGCCACCACTGCATCTGTAATAAGCCACCGTGAACGTCTCTCTCCCCTCTACAGATTGCTTCCTTTTCTTCCTCTTCCAGCTGCAGCCGCTCCAGCCACCTGCAGCTAACCCCACCGCCGTTTCCACCAGCACGACCACAGGCCCTCACCGCATTAGGTGGATCTCCATCCCTGCCTTGCATCAACCGCCCCTGTTGCTCACTGCTGCTGTCGCTGCATGCAGAATTCATTCTACATGCAGCGACCAAAATAATTAACTTAGCTTTGGGCCGGGCCAGTTTTGGCCTAGCCCAAATGGCTGGGCTGGATCCAGCTCGGCCCCCATTTTTTTAAAAAAAATTCAAAAATCATTTAAAAAAATGTGATTTTCTCAAATATTTTTCTACCAATTTTGCATAATATCGGGTTGTATATTTACATTGTAAAATACAACTCCGGTATTAAAATACCCGGGTTTCTCCGAAATATTTCAAAAAAAATAAAATTTCAAAACATTTTCAAAAAGAAATAATATTTTATTGCATACGGCGAAATCCTAAAATTTTTTCAAGCATATCTTCATAAAAACAAAAATTGCATCTTTTTCATGTTTTAAAAAAATCAAAAATGGATATCGTAATCAATTTATGATTATCCATTAAAATTTGGCCAACATGTCAAAAATCTTTTTCCAATCTTTTTTTAGGATCTAAATGTAGACTTTAATATTTGTGGGGTGTAAAATTACACGATAAAATACACCCTCAGGTATTAAAAATACAAAGTGTATAAATGCGATGCTAATATTCAAACTTTAGAATGGTTAGGATTTAACCCGATAAGGTAGAGACTCTTTCATAAAGAGAAATCTGCCTTGAGCCTTAGAAAAGATCAAAGAATAGAAACCCGACTTAGAAAAAAACAATCAAACAACAATGCAGCTTACCTTAGGTAGGGTGCACTCGGGGTGATGCGTCTTTCCCTTGCACAACCAGTCCCTTACTCAGACTCTCGTAGATCATAGGTTCCTAGTGACCATAATACTAGGTGGCGACTCCTAAACATTAATCATAATTTTATGATTAAATCCAAAAACCCTTCCCACACACAACACCCCTCACATCAGGAGGCATGACAGAGAGCCTCCGCCGTTGCCAGACGATGTCGCGCGCCCCGCGACAGGCACCATGCAATCAAACTCAGCCTTTGATATATGGGAAACCCAACACAATCTTCTACGTGATCAACGGATCTCAATTCAATACTACTGTTACTAAAAATGTTATTTCAAATGAGGTTCCAACTCCAGCAGTGCATGCGGTTCATACATCTTTTGCTGATGCACTTGCTCCTTCCAACATATCAAGAAAAATGACTACCAGATCTCAGACAAACTCTCTCAAACCGAAGCAACCATATGTTGGGTTCATCAAATACCCATTGCCTCATGCACTTCTTGCACAATCCTGCCACGCACCGGTTGAACCAATGTCTTTTACTAATGCTTCAAAAGACCACAAATGAAGGGAAGCAATGAACATGAAATTTACTGCTCTTTTACAAAATAATACTTGGGATCTTGTATCAGCTAAATCCAACATCAATCTTGTTAGAAATAAATGAGTTTATCGTATTAAGACCCATGCTAATGGCACTGTGGAGCGGTACAAGGCACGACTGGTAGCTAAAGGCTATCATCAACAACATGGTGTTGATTTTCTGGAAACCTTTAGCCCCGTCATTAAACAAGGAACCATTCGGCTAGTGTTATCTATCGCTCTCTCCCAGCGTTGGTGTATTCGGCAACTGGACACTCAAAATGCTTTTCTCCATGGACTACTAGATGAAGAGGTATATATGTGTCAACCTCAAAGGTATATTCATCCAGATTTTCCCACTCATATATGTCGCTTAAAGAAAAGTTTGTATGGTCTTCGCCAGGCTCCCCATTCTTGGTTTTCTCGGTTGACAGATCAATTGCTTCAGTATGGTTTTGTAGGCTCAAAATCAGATCCTTCACTTTACATTCTACAGACTGCAAGTTTCCAGCTGCTCATACTTATATATGTTGATGACATAATTGTCACGGGTTCTCACTTTAAGGAATTCAACAAATTAATTTCTTACCTTGAACGTGGCTACCCTATCAAATATTTAGGACCGTTATCATATTTTCTCGGAGTTGAAACTCTGCATGATGGTGGTGATCTAATTCTGACTCAATGAAAATATGTAATTGACTTGTTACGAAGACTTAAACTAGATAAGGTAAAACCTTGCAGCACACCAATGTCCACAACCTACACACTCTTCAAATTTGAGGGTATTGATTTCGACGACCCTTATTTATATCGAAGTACAGTCGGTGCCTTACACTATCTTGGTTTTACACGACCTGACATTGCGTTTACAGTTCACAAGGTGAGCAAGTTCATGCATCAGCCTAAAGATGTTCACTGGCAGGCAGTGAAACGTATACTTCGTTATCTCAAATACACTGTAAATTATGGTTTACATATTAGTCATCAGTCTGATCATACTTTACAAGGATTTAGTGACGCCGATTGGGCTGGTGACATTGATGACTGACGAAATGTAGGAGCATATTGTATCTTTCATGGATCCAATTTAATTAGCTGGAGCTGCAAACAACAACAAACAGTGGCACGCAACAGCACTGAATCGGCATATAAGTCACTGGCCAACACTGTTGCTGAATTGCAATGGCTTCAATCTCTGTTGCAAGAACTTAAAATGCCTCTCCAACGTTGTCCAACTCTCTGGTGTGATAATATTGGTGCGACTTATCTCTCATCTAATCCAAAGTTCCATGCTCGTACAAAACACATTGAAATTGACTTTCATTTCGTACGAGATCAAGTTGTGCAGCAGAAACTTCATGTCTCCTTCGTGTCCACACGTGATCAGCTCGTAGATTTGTTGACTAAACCTCTGACTGTTGCACGGTTTAATCATCTACGGACCAACCTTCATGTGCAGGAGCTGCCCATCCGGTTGAGGGGTGTATTGAATTGAGATCCGTTGATCACGTAGAAGATTTTGCAGCAACTAAAAATCAGGCCAAACCTCAGTAAGCGAAGAAGACATATCAATAATTCTGGACCTTTAGTTTTGGTTGATTTACGTTATCAGATTCTACTTTCGAATTTTGTATATCAAATTAGTAGGAGTGATTTACTTACAGTTTTATTATAAATATTTAGACTCTGTACACAACAAACATTGAAATAAGAAAACAATTCTACCTCATCTGTCTCTGTTAAATTCTACACTTAGTAACCAAACACTTGTTTTCTGTGATTTACTTCAAAAGCAGAAGCAACCACAAAAACAAACACCCTTTTAGAGTTTGTTTTCATTGGAATATATTAAAATAATATTATTTTAAAAAACAATATTTTTAATATTAATACATCAAAACATTTAAAAACACACAAAAACAGTTGGATCACTACACTAAGACCTGGTAAGGAAAAAGTTTAAAAGCAACACATGATAAATATGGGCCGAAACATTTTAATAGCAGTAACAGTTTATAACTGTCATAACTTTAGGAAGAAAAGGGCACGCGATAGAAGTTTTAATTGGTTAAAACTACTAGTTGTTAGTTATTTAGTTGTAACAATTAGTAAATTTCAAAGTATATAAGCCATTGTCTATAAAATTAAAAATCAAACAATAAAAGAAACAATCAATTATTGCAGTCAATCTACTATGTTCTCTCTCTCAAATTCTTGTATTTTTTCTCTAATTTCTTCAATATAACCTGTTTGTCAAGGAAAGTCTTTGACAAATAGGTGTCATAGCAAACTTTGCATGGCCATAAAAAGGTTGACACTACTCAACAATCAACAATTATAGAAAATAATAATATTAAAGTTGTCATGAAGCGTATGACATTGAATGATGAGTTTTTTTTCCTGGATTAATGAGGTTTTAGTTAAGATTAATCATAAAATTATGATTTGAAAAGGTTAAAGAGTCACCACCTAATATTATGATCACTAAAAAACCTACTGGTTTGTAAGAGTTTGGGTAAGAGAACTAGTTGTGTATGAGAAAGACACATCACCCCCAAGACACCCTACCTATAAAAAGCTGTATCATTGATTGATTGTTTTTTTCCCAAGTCATCTTTCTATTTGTTGGTCTATCTAAAATTCAAGAAAGGTTCTTCTCAATACAAGGTCCCTATCTTATGGATTTGAGGTAGATCCTCATTAGTAAGAAAATCTCCCTCGCTAAGAAGGTCTCTCCCTTATTAGGCTAAAACATAACTATTTTAAGGCCTAAATTTTAATAGTGTATTTATTTTAATTTTATATCTTTAATACTTGGAGATATACTTTACAATGTAGCTTTATACCCTCAAATATTAAAGTCTATAATTATTCCTTAACATTTTATTTTTGTCAACTCATTTAATTTAATACTAGGATTATGCATTACATTGTAAAATTCACACCCCACATATTAATTAAACAAACTGATTTTTATGGTGTTTTTAAAATTGTGTTCAAACCCTAATGCATTACGTTGTAAAAAGTAGGTATATTTAATGTAAGATCAATATCTTAAAATGTACGTTACAACCCAAACATTAAATAAAATGGTTGAAAAACATGCGAGAGATCCATAAATAATTTGAAATGATCATTGAATTTTTTCAGATTTTTTTAAAATTCATTTGGGGTTTGTTTGCCAAGAGATCAGAAATATAAAGGAGAAAAATGCATAACCAGGGCTAAAGGCATGTTTACCAAACATGTCTTAAAAGATAAAAAATGGTTTTATTCTCTTGCAAAATTAGGATGGGATAAATAAGGCCTTAAATTTTCATGGGTCATCCCAGCCGTATGGACTGGGCTTGGTGGGCTCGGCCCACAAACAAGAAAACAAGGCCCCAAGCTGACGAAAACCGAACAAATAAGGCAAAACACACAATTTTTCTTAAATTTAAAATTGAAATGGATTAAAGACATTAGGACATGTACAATCATCGTTCAAGAAAAATTTTGAGGCTGAATCTTCACAACCAACAACCAATTATCACGATTATTTGATTTTACAAAAAATATAAATGAGAATCAAAGATCGAATGCCAATATTTCAGTGTTTTTAAACCTTTAGGATCCTTAATTAATGATCAATAAGCTTATATGTATGTGTAAGAACCAACAATTGATCAAAATAACATGGAAATCATGGGCCCAAAGCAATCTTCTTCAGATGAATGCTAAACCTAGAATATGTTAAAATCCAGAAAATGCACCAAAACCCAAAATAAAGGCCTAAGTCCTATTCATAAAAATCACATACACTCATGTGCACATGCTTAAGTCTTAAAAAAATAACAATAAACATGTAATCCTTAAAATGCATAGGATTTAAAACCTATAACCTATTGTTTACATACAAACATGCACATATAATATTTTTATCAATTTAAAAGCTCATTTTACATAAGAAAAAACATTAAAATGACCTATATGAATTTCCAAAACTGAACACATTAATATAATATATTTTTAAGTTCTTAAATTTAAAGAAATTAAATTTAAACTTAAAAACATATAAAGGCAAAAGACAGGCCAGCCACACAAGTCTGGATAACCCAACATGTTTGGTCTATTAAAAATCAACCCAAGTGTGTGGGCCTAATAACATAGGCCTGCATGCTTAAGCCTTTTTTGTTTAAAAAATAGACAGCACGTCGTCTGAAATGGCAAAGAACATGTCGTCTACTGGTTTTATTCTAGCTGTCTTAGGTGGGCGAACTCTCCCTTGTTTTTTTGACACAAAAGTCATTTTCAAGCATTTTGTTTTCCTCTAAAAACACCTAGAACACATCGTCATAAAATCTCAATAAACCCTTATCTAACTTTAAAACAATATTTAATTAGTTAAAAAACCAAAAATTTCTCTTGATTAAAAAAAATCTCAACACTCGATCTATTTTTTCTAACAAGATGAAGGGTAAAAAAATACATCAGTGAAACTCTTCTCATGAAATGAAATTTATTAACATAAAAAATAACTATTTTCACTACTGGAATGTGATTGACTAATAAATAACTTTTCTTTTTATTTTCTGATGACTCTCTCTTGCATCTCCAACACATGAACACATGGATAGAAACATCAATAACATGAAGCTTTATATCAAAATGTAAAACCTTAGAAAACAATGAAGAAAAAAAAAGAAAAAAACTTTGGAAATTAAAGTACTTAAAAACATGCATTATGTATAGTTAAAAAAAAAGAGAGTGAATATTTGTTTTAGAGTAAATTTTGATTTCTAAAGTTTTAATTATTTTTTATTAATAAAAATTAGTTTTTTGTTTTATCAAATTGAGCATCAAGTTAACGGTGGAATATTTTTTTTGACATTACCAAGAAACTCATATGAAGTTAACTAGAATAAATAATTCAATTCAATTCTAAATAAATTGAAAAAAAAAATGACAATGAGAATTCAAAGGACTAAAAAAAAAGCACGGTGATGCTTTTTTATTTTATTTTTAATTTTAATTTAATATCCTGTCTTATTATAAAAAATAGGAAGAAAGAAAGGTGTCCTTTACTACAGGTCGTTTCAGACAAGACCAAAACCTTAATTAACGAAAAGGATAAACAAAAACCAAGAAAAAGAAACTTTCTCCTCCATCAGAGTCACAGACACCAACAACAATGGGCGAAGAAGAGGAAGAAGAGGAGACAACAGTAAAAGTATCGAGTAACCAAGAAGAAGAGGCATGGAACCTGAGGAAGCAAACCCAGATAGTGGAATTATCAGAGAGACTCATGAGTGGAGATCTCAAAACCCAAATAGAAGCAGCCAGAGACATAAGGAAGCTCGTCAGGAAATCATCTGCAAAGACTCGCACCAAACTTGCAGCTGCTGGGGTTATTCAGCCTCTCATTTTTATGCTTCTCTCTCCCAACTTTGATGCCCGCCATGCCTCTCTTCTTGCTCTCCTCAATCTCGCTGTTAGAAATGAACGGTATCTCGTTTCTCTCTCTCTCTTACCCTTTTCCTTTTTTCTTTTGTCATGTTATTTATTTCTGTTTTCCATTAAAGTCAGGGCCTTTCCTTTCCTTACTTTTAATTTTTGTAAATGATTGTTAATTTTAGTGACAACTATTGATAGATGAAGAAATGAAGAATCGAAGGTGAAAGCTATCCTTGATATATCTATTGTTGTAGTCGTGAGTTTTGAAGCTAGTGAAAGAATTGAATGTCTTAGGTGATTAGTTGCGTTGGGGTCTTATGATGGGAAAACAAAAAATAAAGCAAGTTTTTTGAGGTCCAAAATGGAGAAAATTGGAAGATTTTAGCGATTTAAATACCTTTTCCTTTCGGTTGTGTTCTTTAATATACCAATTACTGTGTGTGGAGGTGGAATGCCAGTGGAGAGGGCTTTATTGGTTCTTTTTCTTGGTGGTTTTCGTTGAGGATTGGTAGTGGTTGAAGATCAGTTCCTTTTCCGACTTAAATTATTCACTCTTTTGAATCTCAATGCCTCAACTTTATTTTTTTTAATCACATTACCATTTGCTTCTGGACCAAGAGAGCAATATTTTAGTTAGTTCTTTGATCACAAGATGAACTGGGTTCAGTTGCACGCTTACATAACGAGTTTGGTCATGATAGTTCTGGTTTGGTATTCAGACCTCAATTTTAATGTTCTTGTCATATCCTTTTAACTACAGCAGTAGTCTTCTGGCATCAGGAAGGAAGTACCCTTTTCTCCTTTCCACCATTGAACTAAGTACCTGTTTTCTGGTCAAAGAAATTTTGGGTCAGTCATGGTAAGCTGTGACAGAATATGACATCTGCAGATTATAATTGGATATTTTCTTGATTTCGTTCTCTATTTTTCTTTCATGTGATAGTTCCTTGCTTTGGGAAATGCATGTCCTTCCTTACTCATTCTGTCTTCATTGACTGGTGTGCTATACTTTAGCAGACATTTAGATATGCAGTCATTGTATCCCATTTCATTCCTTTTTATATGTTTTGTATACCAGAAATAAGGTGAAGATAGTGACAGCTGGTGCTGTCCCCCCGCTTGTGGAACTTCTCAAGTTGCAGAATGGTAGTTTAAGGGAATTAGCTGCTGCTTCCATTTTGACACTGTCAGCTGCTGAACCTAACAAACCAATCATTGCAGCTTCTGGAGCTGCACCCCTTCTGGTTCAGATCCTCAGCTCTGGGAGTGTTCAAGGGAAAGTTGATGCTGTCACAGTCCTACACAACCTCTCCTCCTGCGCTGAGAATTTACATCCTATTGTGGATGGTAAAGCAGTTTCCCCTCTCATCAACCTCCTCAAAGAATGCAAGAAATATTCCAAGTTCGCCGAGAAAGCTACAGCCCTGCTTGAAATCCTCTCAAACTCTGAAGAAGGACGAATTGCCATCACAGACTCAGATGGCGGGATTTTAACGTTAGTAGAAACTGTTGAAGATGGATCACTTGTTAGTACAGAACATGCTGTTGGAGCTTTGCTCTCTTTGTGCCAGAGCTGCCGAGAAAAGTATCGGGAACTAATTCTTAAAGAGGGTGCAATCCCAGGTCTTCTGCGACTGACAGTGGAGGGGACCTCTAAAGCTCAAGATAGAGCTCGTACTCTTTTAGACTTGCTCAGAGATACACCTCAGGAGAAGAGATTGTCATCGTCAGTGTTGGAGAGAATTGTCTACAACATTGCTACACGAGTTGATGGCTCAGATAAAGCTGCTGAAACTGCCAAGAGGTTGCTACAAGACATGGTTCAAAGAAGTATGGAGCTCAGCATGAACAGCATCCAGCATAGGGCCGCATCATGTACACCTTCAAAGATTCCATCTAAATAAATTGGTTCAAATCGGAAATTTGAAAGTAACACAGGTCAGAGTTTTAATCTGAATCTTTATTTAGTTTGGCCAGTTAAAACTCTTGTGCCATCTTGTATCGCCATAGAAGAAAGTTGGAATGAACAGAGTAATACAGTGAGTTAGAATTGACTAGGCTGAGCTACTCTTTTGAAGTGAAATTGTGACCTCAACAGTGTGTTGTATATCGCGAGCAAGATCATGTATATATGAAAATCTCTCTCTTTCGATGTTGCATGTACATTTCCTCAATGATCATTTAGGAGATGTAGCACAAAGTACTGCTGATCCAATACTTGTTAGCAAAATAGTTGCGGCAGGGCTTTAAATTAGAAACTCTGCAGTTGCAAGCTGTGTGATTTTGCAAGGGCAGTAACATGAAGGCTTTTTACGGATCAAGTCGTGTGCTTGGCTTAAAGCTTAGCCAAAAAACCTGAGGTGAGTTGTGAAGTCTTTCTTTCTAGGAGACGATTGCTTGCATTGCTCAATACACGTTGAGGATCACAAAGAGCAGAGATTGGGCCCTTCTCTTCTGTTGACAGGACACCATGTAAATGAGAGAGGAAAAAAAAAAAACTCTTCATAACCTAGTTGAAAATTAGAAAATTATAATTATTATTATTATAGAAAAAAACATTTTCCTCACATTAACTTGTTGTCATGATGTTAGCTTTAAATATTATATTAGAGGTGATGAACACATTAATATTGGTTAACATATATCCACTTAAATACTTTATTGTGAGAAAAAATGAAGATCAAATATACATATTGAACAGAATTAAAAATTAAACACTCAATTATTAAAAATTATATCAGTTTAAGCACTCAAAATCGTTTTATAGGTTGGGATAGTTAGATTGTATCAACTTTTTTTTTTTGAATTGTTAAGTTCATATTTTTTAAAATAATAGTTATATTTTTTAAAATTTTATATTATTTCAAAGAAATTGTTGTAATTTATATATATTTTTTCTCCTTTTATATATTTTATATAAATAAATTGTATTTGTATGATGTATTTATAAAAATAAGATTTAATTGTTCTTGGGAAAAAGGAATAATATCAAAGATAAAATAAAAAAATAAGGGTTATATAATTGCATATATATATTTGTCTTTTATCTTAAAGACTAATAACAATTTATTAATTTTTAATTTCATATATTTTTTAATTGCAAATAATATATTTGTGTCCTTAATTAAAAAAAAACAAGATACTTAAAAAAATATTTATAATATTAATATTTTTTTATTATACTCAAAATTAATTTAGAATTTTATCAAGGCATCAGCATAAAAAAAAACTAAAGTAATTATTATATCACGGAGTTTTATTACCAGTAAATTTTTTGTATTCTTAAAGAATATTTGAAAGTGTAATAACGGTTGATTTTAAAATATTTTTTTACTTGAAAATACATTAAATATAAAAAAATAAATTATTTTTGATATCAATACATTAATATAATCTAAAAACATAAACTAATGAATTATTTTTTAAAAAAATTAAATTATGTTGAAACACAATAACAAAAGGTGCTTTAACACTTTTTATTTTTATTGTCCTTGGAATCTTTCAAAAGGAGGTGAGAGTAATTTGATTTTGTACGAGGTAGTAATATAACTTTATTGCTCTTGGAATCTACCTATCACATAATAATTTTAATTGCTCGATAATCTTAGCAATTAACTGTAAATGATAGGATCCTATTTATGATAATAAATAAATAAATAAATAAATATTGGTATGATAATTAAAAGGATTCATTTATTTTTTGAATTCAAATATGATATACAAGTAGAGAATACAAATTTTAAATTAATTAAAGACGGGAGAGAAATACCTAAGAAATGGGGTGGTTTTACAGCTTTGCCATTGTCGGTGGTTGTCTTCTTCTCTCTCCACTCTATGCTCGTGTAGATGTACAAATAAATAAATAAATAAATAATAAACTTCTGAAGACTCAAAACAGCCCATCAATCGATGATCCACGTGGAAACATCATGGGCTGATACGACACGACGACTTTTCCATCACCCCCACTACTTCTTTTAAATGGTTAATTTATTTATTTCTTAAGTAAAAAATAATCTCATGCTTTAAATTTATTTATTTACCGTTTGGGAGTAAATTTTATTGATTTTTTTTTATTTTAAATTAATTTTTTTAAAATCATTTTAATACATGGATATAAAAAATAAATTTTAAAAAATAAAAAAATATTATTTTAAATAAAAATTATTTTAAAAAACAAGAAGGATGGGAAACACCTCTAAGCTCCGTAAAAAATCATTGGGGTGAGTTTATTATTATATTTAGATGTAGATTTAGATCTCACTTTCCTTTTCCTTCATCTTCTTCTTCCTCTTCTTCGCATTGCTTTGATTTTGTAGATCTACGCCCCCATCTGTCTTTTTTCACTCTCCATTTCTTCTTCTTCGTCTACTACTACTACTACTAGTAGCAAGCACCTAGCTGTTAGATTATTTTTAGTTAAAAAACAGGAAAAAAAAAAATGTTGGGTCGGTCGACGTTATCAAGAAGTGGAAGCTTCAGACCAGAAAACATAGGACAAAATGCTTTAGCCATGATAGGAAATCTCTGCTTCACTTTCTTTGTTATCGGGGTTCTCATTTTCACCATCATCGCTGCTACGTACGAGCCTGAGGACCCTCTGTTCCACCCTTCTACAAAGATCACTAGTTTCCTCACTTCCAATTCCAATGCCACCTTCAAATCTGACGACACTGTTGTCAGAACTGGGGAGGATTTCATGGCCCCAAATCAGACTGCTTTTTCCAATTTCATCAACATTACTGATGTTGACACCACCCCCAGCATTGCTAGTGTTAATGCTGATGATGGTAATGTTAATCCTGATGGTGCCGCTACGACGGCTTCGGAGACATGTGAAGGTCCCCTGGACTGTAGGGATCCTGAATTGTTTCATATGTTGATGAAAAGGGTGATTGAGGAGTTTAAGGATATACATTTTTATCGGTTTGGGAAGCCTGTTTCTGGGTCTAATGATTCTACTTGTGATATGGGTTGGAGGTTTAGGCCCAAGGAAGGCAAAACTGCTGCTTTTTACAAGGATTATAGGCGATTTGTTATAGCTAGGTCGGAGAATTGTACGCTTAGTGTTGTGGGGATTGGGGACTATCATTCGGGTGTGAATGCTAGGAAGAAGAAGAAGAATCAGAAACCTGGGTTTGAGAAAACACCAGGGAAACAAGAAGCGGGACAGCCCTTGTTGCCTGTTGTTGGGGAGACTGTGAATGACGCGCTTCCGGTGGTTGAGTCGGAGAATTCGTTTAGTCGCGGGAAGTATTTGCTTTATAATGGTGGAGGTGATAGATGTAAGAGTATGAATCATTACCTGTGGAGTTTCTTGTGTGCTTTGGGTGAAGCACAGTATCTGAATCGGACACTGGTTATGGATCTGTCTCTTTGTTTGAATTGGATGTACTCTTCTTCAAATCAGGATGAGGAAGCAAAAGATTTTAGGTTTTATTTTGATTTTGAGCATTTGAGGGAAGCTGCATCGGTTTTGGACCACTCTCAGTTTTGGGATGATTGGGATAAATGGCATAAAAAAGACCGGTTGAGTCTTCATCTCGTCGAGGATGTCAGGGTCACGCCTATGAAGCTTACAAGTGTAAAAGATACTTTGATTATGAGGAAGTTTGGATCTGTTGAACCTGATAATTACTGGTACAGAGTGTGTGAAGGAGAGACCGAGGCTGTCATTCAAAGGCCGTGGCATCTGATATGGAAATCAAGGAGGTTGATGGATATTGTGAGCACAATTGCCTCGAAATTGAACTGGGATTATGATGCTGTTCATATTGAGAGAGGGGAGAAGGCAAGGAACAAGGAGCTGTGGCCTAATCTTGCAGCGGATACCTCTCCTGACGCGCTTCTCTCAACCTTGGCTAACAAACTTGAAGAGGGGAGGCACGTCTACATTGCGACAAATGAACCTGACACATCCTTCTTTGACCCTTTAAAGGACAAGTATACTACCCATTTTCTCGACGAGTATAAAGATCTCTGGGACGAGAACAGCGAGTGGTATTCGGAGACGAAGGCCCTTAACAAAGGTGTTCCAGTTGAATTTGATGGTTATATGAGGATTTCTGTTGACACAGAAGTCTTCTTGAGAGGAAAAAAGCAGATCGAGACTTTCAATGATCTCACAAACGATTGCAAAGATGGTGTTAACACTTGCAGTGCTGCTGCCAGTTAATTGTTGGTATATCCACTTGTACTTTTGCGTCATCTTTGCTGCTTCGAGGAACTCCAAGACCTTATTTATAGTTCTGGCACTTTATGAGATTTGTAGAATGTAGAACAATATCAGCTAGTAGTATCATCTGTGTCTCGTTACTTGTTTTTGTTTCATTCCACTCTTTGTGAACAATCATGCTATGCCTTTCTCACCTTTTCAAAGATAATATATGCTATTTATTTTTTGCTATTAGAGAATGGTTAGAATTCTACTTGCAGACATGTTTGGAATTGAGATTGAAGCTTGTCAAAGATGATATTTGCTATTTATTTTTTGCTATTAGAGAATGGTTAGAATCCCACTTGTAGACATGTTTGGAATTGAGATTAAAGCTGCATTTCATCAAATCTTGAATTTTTTGTCTTCAAATTATTTTGTTTTAGTGTTTTTAGATATTTTTAAGTGAAAAACATTTCAACATTTTGAAATGTACACTTCTCAAACATCCGATTGTCATGTAATGATATATTTCAATTCAGTGTTTTTTGTGGCAATTCAAGTAGACAAGAATCTGGAAGGTAATGTGGTTATAAATGTGAGTTTTTCCTTAACTACATGTTCGTGGGTGTCATTTCTTGTAGCTCTAGCTGATCTTATGTTTGCTGATTGATAATTTTTGGAAACTCAAAATCCTAGATCCAGAAGAGACCAGATTCACATCAAATATTGCTTGGGGAATCGAACCTAACAAATTTATTTGCTTCAATGGCTTCTGAACCAGGATGTGCGGCATGCAGGAGATAATAAATTGAGGACAACACTGATCCAATAGTTTCGAAAAAGAAGAAAATATTCAGATAAACCCTTGCATTTGTCGAGGCAGGACTCAACTCAATCATTTGTCGATGCCCGATTGGAATATGATAAAATACTTTTATAGTCTCCCAACAAGTTATGAATCAAAGTTGATGAAATTGTAAAGAATTCAGATTAATTTTGGCCTTTTCACGGCTGTCTTGTCTCGGATTGAAGTGTTTGGGCTGATCACCTCTAATGTTTAAATGAGTAAATGTAAGAAGAAATGAAAGTATAACAAAAAAAAAGCTTAGGAGATGCATGGTTGTGTGTTATCTTTTTTTTTTAGTTTAACGTGAGTGTTCGGGCCAGTTTGCGCGTATCTCGACTAATTCCACGGACCTTGAAGTTAACAATCATGTAAACCTCCAGTAACCATCATATAAGCAACCACAGGACTCGAACCTGAGACCACAGAGAGAGCAAACTTCTTGATCCCAAATTCTTACCACTGGGCTACCACCTAGATGGTTTTAGTACCACTAGGCCATCACTTAGATGGTTTTGGTTGTGTGTTCTTAGATGAAGTAAATTTTTTGATCCCAAGTTCTTACTACTGGCCAACACCTAGATTACTGGCCACCACCTAGATGATTTTGATTGTGTGTTCTTACATGGACTGGTGCATATGTGGCCCTGAGTGTTTAGACATGACGCATTTTTATACCCATGTCATATGATCTTGCTTCCAAGAACGTAGAATTTTATGGAGAAATCATGGAGGATAATTATTCTCTCTCTATTAGTTGATGTCCTGTTGTGTCATTGTCCCCATTGGGGAGGCAAAGGGGGGCATGCCAAGATGCATTGTCTCTGAGCATTAGCTGTTAGTGAACAGGAGAAGCCTTTATTCGGTGGATGGAAACAAAACAATACTAGCTTCCGAATTTCTTTGGTTAATAATACATGAAATACAAGAGAGAAAGATGTGTTCTTCGAACAAAAATGGTTGGAATTCAGTAGTAAAATGAAAGGCAGATCGGAATCGGCTAGGAATTACCCTTTTAAACGTATTATGTCCACCATCAGCCAAGAAGGGCACCAAAATGCTAGCATAAAATATGCTCCCCCCCCCCCCCCCCTCTCTACATTATACAAAGAATTGCATGTTAGTACAGAATGGAAAGTCCGATGGGAAGGAATCTCATTTGCGACCAGCCTTTCCTTTTTTCACAGGAACAAGTGTTACTTTCCCTCCAGATTTTTTAGCTCTTGCCTCTGCTTGCCGGAGCACTGATATAGCAACCTGTTGCTGATCTTTGTTTGTTTTGTCATCTGTAAATTGCTTCACCTCAAATGCTCCTCTAGTAAAACCTCTAGCAACCTGACAAGTTGGCATTAACATTCAGGATTTTTACGTTATTTGCAAAGATCAACCTCTGAGGTGCATTTACTCATAGTCTACAACAAAACTGGTAACCCTTTGTGGAAAAAAAATAATAAAATGAATTCAAAACCAGTGACTTTACACTTTGAGAAGTTCCATCCTGCATTCAATCAGTACGTTGTTTTTCCGCAGACAAATAAGCTATTCATTACACTTGCCAAAGTGCATTACAAATTACATTTGAAACCCCAAAACAGAACTTGATGAAGAAAGTGTTCTTTCATTCCACTCTGTCCTGGTTAATGTTAAGATATAGCTTGGCCATGGCCTCTTTTAACACCATAATTTATGAGATTTGATATGGTTGTATTGATCAGACATATATGTCCATCTCCTTCAAACAGTTCAATTTCAAGAGGAAGTTGAAGATAGAAGGGCAACCCCATTTCCTAAATTAAGAGATGAAACCAGAGGCCCAATGCATGTTGTCTATTGTAAACAATGCTACAACGTAAGCAGAAACTCATTTTAATACCAAGCAAATGGTCAGTGCAAAATTTTCAATAGTGTGTAGGAACTACTGAAAGTTTTCAAAGTGCAGATACCCACAGATCTCACTCTTGTGAAAGTTTCGGAAAAGGAATATAGAAAAGTAATCCCTGATGGAGCATACCTTCAAAAGAATCCAAACTTTGAGGGAACTACTCAAGACTGCAAGCCTTGTCCTTTTTCCTGAAGTTAGGTAGTTACACATGTGATGGTCGACCCTCAACATAAATCTAGGCCAGGTCTTTGGGTTTTCATGGTCTGCCTTCTGGTCCATCGTTGCCTGGAGAAAAAAGCGATAACAGTGATAATAGCAATTATAAGAATCGCTTTTTGTAGGTATTAAACCATGGTAGTCCCATGGTGCAACAAAGAGTTGCCACACCACACCCACAGAACAATGGAGACTCGATAAGAAGAGATTTATGTGATACTAAAAACTATACTTACAAGCGAACGGCAAATTTCTTGTTCAATCTTAGAAAAGGAGGTTTCTAAGGCTTCAACTCTGCCAGTCGCATGACAGCAAGTGCACGGTTCACTGATCATAAATGTCACACTGGGTCGAACCTGTCCAACATAGTGCATTAACAGATGTAACTGTTAATATCAGTTGAACTAGGTCTAGCACTGAGCCAAGACATCATCACATCCAAATAAATTATAGCGAGCTCAATTATCTTTGAGAAGATAGTTTCCATATCAGTTGAAGTGGAATTCCTCATAAATAAAGATTTTTCTCTATATTTATAATCTCAGAATTCTACTCGATCTCAATAGGATGGAACGAGGCTCAGTTGTGTGTCTTTGATGCTGTTAACATGCCTTAGAGAAGATAACCATATACAGTAGCAGGACATACCCTCTTTCTTGTTATTTCCATCAGTCCATGATTTGACAATTCAGAAACCTTCACTGTTGACCGGTCTCTCTCAACAGCTCTCTTCACTGCTTCATAAACTAGTCTCTTATTTGCTGCAAAGCATAGCCGGGAAAGAAAAAAAAAGGAATAGGTATTCACTTTGCATGATAATTAAAAAGTAAGATATTTCTCCTAAACTTCCCATAGAGGAAATTCGAATCCTTAAAGAAAGAGCAGATTGCAAATGTCTCACTTAAGCTCTTACAACAGCAACTCACACTAATCTTTATTATTGATGGCCCAAAAAATCTCCTATGTTGTAAATGCTATCGAACATAGTTCACAGCAAGCACACTGTTTCTTCTAAACTGTTCCTTTATTAAATATAATTGATTCACTCTAGTTGGAAAGAGCTTATCAAGAGGTCAACATGTAATCTATCAGCAGTATTTGCCCTGCAAACTAATCTCATAAGCTCTGAAAAAGTTACCCGAGACCTTAGAGTAAGATTCAAGTTCAGTATGGAGGTCATTGGACAACTCTTTCCTTTATTCTCATATGCTCTTTCACCAGTGTGTTCCCAGGTGAACTGAAGTATGTGTTTTCAAGTGAACATTTGAATTAGATTAGTGCAAAAGCCCCGATCACTAGCTGAGCAAACCAGTAACAATCGGGTATTTCCTTGGTTTTGATTTCTATATCATGGTGGTAATATAGCATAATTGGAAAAGTAACAATTTTCTCTATTAAAAATAGACAAATATCTTAACTATCACAACCATCAACAACCGCAGAACTCCTATCTAACATGATGGAAGTGGTTTGTTTGCTCTTATAACAGCAGAAAGAAACGCAATATGGTTTGAAAATCACAAATTGATATTGCAGATTTCAAGATAATCCACAAATTTGATATCGCAGGTCTAACCCCTGCATCTATTACCCTGGATCCTAAGATATTTGACATGCAAGGAACCAGATTACATGGATTCAACTTACATTCATCTGCCATATCGATGAAGTCTACTACAATGATACCACCAATATCTCTCAGCCGTAACTCCCTTGCAATCTGAAATGCATAATTTCTGTTAAAATACTACTTATGCAAGGGTTTACTGAACATATTATAGACAGCATAATCAGATAGTTTGTCCTGATAGAAAATCATCAAACTTTACCCAAAGTCTTTCAAATCACACATGCCCATGTATACAAAAAAACGGTTCATTTTTCCTTTCAACCCCCTCCAGTGGCAAATGTGAAAATTTCACTTATCATGCTATGTTAGTTTCTTGACTGTGTTCGCATCACTGATTAAGCAATGGAAAAGATAGTCATTTCTAAGAATTGATTTTGGTAACCACTATGATAAACGCAATTACCAGCAGAATTTCAAAACTAATTTGAATGGAATGGAAGAAACCCAAAAAAGTAGTAACAGATCTTTGCACTTTTAAATAGAGAGATCAACTGATAAAATTGAACCACAGAAAGAATTTCTGGATCCATAATCAATTATGCCAGTACAAGTATAAATGCCAACGAAGAAACTAACCTGTTTGTACCAAACACAAAGATTATTTATATAAAGTGGGGGTCATTTTCAGTGTCTAACATACTCGTTTTGCAGCTGCAAGGTTGACGTCTAGAATGGCTTTCTCTTGTGAAGTCCTTTGACGAAGCATTACATGTCCCCCATTCACATCAATTGAGACTAATGCCTCTGTTTGTTCAATCACCAGAGAACCTCCACTAGATAGTGGAACCCTGAAGAAAAGAGATGCAATAGAGATCAATAGCATCGGAAAGATATACAACGAAGCTCCATAGAAAAGGTAGGCCATGTAGATTTAAAACGCCATATATAGAGGATTAGCCATTTTAGGTGAGCGGATTTGAAATGGCTACAAATGGGTGGTGCTACCCACTTAACAGGATCATGATTTTTCAACTCATTACACATTTAGGCTTGTGGCAAAGATAACCATGAGAAACCCTAAGTCGAAGGAGAAGCTATTGAAGAATTAACTGAACCTAATTGACATGGGGTGGGAAAAGTATCCATGATGGATTGGAACAATGGATTTACATTTTTGCCCTTCAAAAACATCATAAAGAAACGGCATTTAGTCTTTTTACAGTGTTCATTTGTCATTCTATAATTGTTTAGAGGTATCTTGGTCTTTTCAAAATTTTTACTTGATTGCCTTTGAAAGAAAAAAAACAATTAACCATAGTCTAGAAGCTTTTTTACTATTTAATTTTTTAAGCACAATGTAATGACTTTATTGCCTTTAAAATCAAAATTCTCAAAGCTTGACTACAATGGCTTATTCGTCATTTCACAATGGTTTTTTCATAATACTTATTTGGTCCTAGAGGCAATGTGGTGTTTTAATAAATAAAAAAAAAACAAAAAAATTGATGACACATGCGTCAATCGCTCGCCACATACGAGCGACGCATGTGGCTGACCCTTGTAGTCTAAACCATTGTTCCACCACGTCATTCGATTCGTTTCATTGTCCTCTTCCTAGATGACATGTGTGGTCAACGGATCTCTGATTCAACGTTGACAACCTTTTCTTTTTTTCCTTCTTTTCTCTCTCTTCTTAGAAATCCATGCTTAACCCTTCAAATTTGCAGATCAACCCTTCAAGTTTTTTTTTTGGATTTGGCCCCTCCTTTTTTTATTCCTATTTGTTTTATTTTAACTAATTTCTAAAATTGGATTTTTTTTTCAATTTCATTCTCCTTCAATTTTTTAGTTTGTCAAAATTAATCCTTATTTTTTTATTGTTGTTATTTTATTCAAGATAGTTTTTGAATTTGATTTTTTTTTTAAATTTCACCCTTTATTTTTTTTTTCTTCCATATTTGATACTCATTCTTTTTATTGCTTTTTTATTATTATTATTATTTTGCTTCGGTAAATTTTTTAGATTAAGATTTTTTATTTATTTCATATTTCAATGTTAAATTGGTTGAAAATTCAACTTCTTAATTGAGCCCAGATCTATGATTTCATGGATTGTGAATTTAAAAGATCAACTCAGGTTTAAAAGATTCGACTGTGATTGTTTGGTTTTTCATATTATTACATTAGAGTTGCCTTTTTTTTATATTATTAAATTAATTGAACCTATTAAACTCAATTGATCCTAGTCTTGTATTTTTTTTTACTTTTTTAGAAACCCTAGCATTGCTTGAACTTTTTTCTTCAGAAGTTCGACAAGATTTGGCCTGACACGCGACATTGTGCCAACCTCGAATATAAGTTTGCTTGATTCAATTTTTTTTATCCTTTTTTTAAATTTAATTTTTTCCCACTTTCAACCTTTAATATTTGGTTATTATAATTGAGCTTCCTAATTTGTTTCAATATGGGTTCAACAGTTTTATCACGATCTCATATTCCAAATCATAGATTAATGGTTGGCCCGAGCTGATCCAATGTATTGTCATCTCAATATTTTTTGAAAAAAAAATGTCATCCAATATATCAACATTTAAATATTTTAAATGCGTTTCAGCCGGTGTGAATCTATTTTTTGACTTCCTATCATCTTTATATTTTTTTTAAGGTTGAAAAAAAAAAAAAAAAGACCCGACCTACAACGTAGCATGAGTAAAAAAACTAGATGTCTAAGAGCCCTATTGGAACAAACATTACCATGAACTAGCCACAAAAGACATGTGACCACATAAGTGACATCAATGAATCCTCACCTTTTACTAAGGATATTATTGATCTCTTCTTCGATTTTGAATTCATCAAAAAGAGGAGTTCTTTTATCATACAACTCGACTCGTCCACAAAGATCAGGAGCAATTTCCTGGAGGTAGTTAGTAACCTGAGGAAAGAAAGCATACAAAAGTGACATTACATGTTTAAATGCAAAGAAGAAAAAGCTGTAACATGTATAATTAAATTTTCAGAAATTGGCTATATTATAGCATTCCAATAAGATAAAGATAGGAATGATAGTAACTTGATAAAGTACTTTTCCTTCGCAATTGAAGCAAACTGATTAATGTTTCGTTTATCAATTATATGCAAGAGAGTTTTAGCCAACTATAGCTGTTTGGAATTAACTCCACTTCTTAAATTCTCCTAAATATAGCAGTTAGAGAATAGAATATGAAATTAAACGATGGACATATACCTATAAGCCCACAATTAATAAGAATCCTCCTTTGTTGAATATATTTGACCAAACATTTCCACACCAAACATAATGCCAAACTATATCCATGCAAGAACAATCATGAGTGTCCAGGCATTCACCCCTTTCCCCATCAATTAGCAACATAGGGGAAAACAATGCAGAGGCATGAGCAAGAGACTCATAGATTCCTAATTAGTAAGGAAATCGATGGCATACCTCATGATACGTCCTCGGAGAGTCCACCATCATTTTCCTAACCTGGAGATTAAGTATAATAAAGAATAGAATCATTGTGTGAAGTCTTGACACATAGTAAACCGTCATATAGAAGAATACAGGTGCAGGAGTCGCAATAAGCAAGTAAATTACCTTTTCACTAAAATAATCCTGGACAACAGAGAGCGTTTGACCCATTGCCCTGTGCAGTACAACAGGAATGGCCCCCTCCACACCTTCATCTTCAGCAAGAGCAGCAGATTTTGCATGTTCCATTATACTTTTCCAAGTTGAAAGCAAACCTTCCAAGTCCTTCTGCAATTCCTCAAATGAATGACCGGCAGCAACAGTTCTTACAGTTAGACCGAAACCTGGAGGCTGCAAAGTTTTTGCTATAACTTTGAGGCGTGTACGCTCAACTCCAGAAACTTTTTTGGAAACCCCAATTCTATCGCAACGTGTGATCAATATCTTCAATGCAGGGAAAATAGTTCAGGCAAGCAAACAGTACAGTGAGTTCAAAATATGACAGATTTTTTTTTTTTTTTTTTTTGGGGTGGGGGGTGAAATAAATAAAAGCATTTAATGATGAAAGGGGGGAGTGAAATAAATAAAAGCACTTAATGACGAATAAATTTCATTGGGAAGGGGGGGGGGGGGGGTTGTGCTAGAACATACCCAGAATCTGCTTCTTAGTTTTGGATAAGCAGTCACTGTTGGGCCTTTTGTACCCAATCCCTCCTTGACAACTTGAACAATAACTTTTGTGCCTTTACGAACTTGGGACCACTTGTTTTCACTAGTTAATGTATGCTTAGCATCCTTTATATCTTGATGAGATACTGGAGGATAGTTAGGTTCTTCTGTTTCAACTGTAGAACGGCTGACAGTGTCATCTTCCAAATGGTGCTCCCTTCCATCGAGGAACTGCTCAAAATCAGCATCCACTTCACCATAATGAACTATACTACCATTAACATTTTCCTTAACTTCTGAAACATCAAAATCATCATCAACTTCATGCTCCTCGTTATCATCATGCAGAAATGGTGCCAAATCACCGTGAAAGACAAATTCTGAAACATCGTCAATGACTTCAACATCATGTGATGTGTGTTCATTTTCGTGGGCAGCAGGATGCTCTTCAAAGGCTTTGAGCACAGAACCATTGACTTCTCCTTTCTTTGTCCTCTGACAAAATGGAGGGAATATGAATGGTTCCCTGTTTTGCTTTATGTCCATAAGGGAAGGTCTTGAGCTCCCAATATTTACAAATGCACCACCCATGTGGGGGACAAGTTTTGTGACCACCCCTATATACACACTATCACAGAGCACGGTGTTTTTAACTGGTTCCAGAAGTAATTCAACCAATTTCTCATCTTCCAATACAGCTATCCTTTGCATTGTACATATTGAAGAACTAATCAGTATGACAGTAGAAACTGAATCATCTTTCAAATTCAGATTGCTCCCATTAGCAGACAACTTGTCTTTCACTTTTATACCCTGATCATTAACCTTGAATTTCTTCAGACCATCTTCCACAGTGTCACTATTTTTTGACGCATCTTGTGTCAATTTGTCCTTAAAGACAACAGAGATAACAGGTGATTGGAGTAACCAGGGTTCCTCGAGAGGTTGGTCTCTTTCATGGAAAACTGAGTTTGGGCAATCATATGTTGCTGTTAGGTAATCCTCATTGTTGGTGCGAGATTTATTGTTGACTTTGAGATCATTCAGGAATGCCTTTGGCTCTTTGAAATCAATCTGAAGGTGTTTTGCAATCACATGTTCATCTGTCAAAGCACTGGAAGCATTTGAGTGTTCAGAAACATGTTAAGGAAGAATCTAGATATACTAGATTGCCAAGATATGGATATTACCTCTGGTTGGAGCACAATTTGAAGGTTCCAATGGTAGATATCTCTCCTCTATCCATGAACCCCATAAATAATCTGGAGACCTCTCAGTATTAAACTTAGTCCATGAATCCCTCACCATAATTTTTCTATCTTCTTTTACAGTAGCGGGTACTGACAAAGAAAATTCAGGTCCGGGTCTCCAAGTGACATTGCATGAAGGCCATCTTTTTTCTCTTACAAAATAATTGTACTTGAAATTTACACCGCAAGGTACCTGCCGAGCACAAAATGGTGATTTAGGGTGATAAGAAGCGAGTGCAGAATTGAGAATTGATGAAGTATCTCGTACCAAACTCAAGTGAAAAAGTAAGGAGCATACTGTCAAGCCGAGCACAAAATGGATCGATATTTTTGTTTTCAGGATACTGTCAACAGTACACACGTATACCAAATTGTCTCAATAAAACTCAATCATAAAAAAGGAGTTAATATTTCGCACTACTATATATGTATGGAATCCACAATAAACACAAGGACAGACTCCTTGTAGTGCTTATAATAAACAAATCACACAACAGATAAAAACAATGAAAAATTTTAAGAGACTTGTTTTTCGTTCAACAAATAAATAAAATTTTGAATACTTGTACAATTAAAATGAACAATCAATAAAATAAATCTGATAAGTAGTTATCTTATCTGGGATTTTAAAGAATTTTCATTTGTCAGCAAATGGGAACGTCCATTCCTCACATCATTATCTTTGATTCAAATTACCGTGACTTGAGCTTCCCACAAGTTTGGATGTGAAATGGGATGCATTAAGATAGCCATTTCCGGATCCCAACAGCCTAATACAACAGGATCCCCGGTAACGTAAAGAAGCTGACCAGGTGCCAAATCAGCTTCTACAGTCCAAACTAGCTCACACAATCCTTCTTGACAAACAGTATTATTTGAATAATTTCCTGAGAAAAATAAATATCACATCAGCCATTCATTTTAACAAGTAGCAGAAAGGATTATGCCCAACAACAATGCCTATAATTGACACTGCATTCACAATAATTCATTGAAATTTGGAGGAAAAAAATAACCTTTCTTTGCAGATATGGCATGGGCGGGTGGGGGAGGAGGAGGATTCTGCGCGATTTTAAAGACAACATTTCTTCGAGACAAGCCATGCCTGCTTCAATTAAAGAGTAAAATGGAAGCTGGTTTTGAAAGTTCCTAAAAAATGAAAATTAATTAGAAGTAACTTACGGTGAAAAATTAAACAAGTGGCATGAGGGCGTGCGTGGGCGGTGGAGGTGGAGGTGGAGGGGTGGCCGAGCCTCCGAGGAGATGTCCATGATTACGATGAAGCTCTCCTCTTGTTTGGTTGCAGTTCAGTGGTGAAGCACAGGCTGTAGGGTTGAAGAAGAAGCAAAGAAGAAGAAGAAGAAGGCATTGAGGCTGATAAGGTGGTTGTAATTTGGGAGTGGCGATTTGGGTTGTTTTGTCATTTAACAGGAAAACTTGAAACTGTGGTCTGCGGATGGATAGAAAATAGAATATAAAGGGCTTTTGTGAATACAGAGGAAGGAAGCTGATGATGGTGATGATAAAATTAGCTTGGCGCCTTGTGTATCACACGTGTTACCATTGTGTACACGAGCGAGACTTTTTGTTTTTTCATCTAATTCAAAAATGCAGTGTTAAAATAGTTATGAACCCAATAGAAGGGTTTAGGTCATGCTTGTTTGCTACGGATTAGATAAAAAAAATTAATATAAAAACATTTTAAAATTATTTTGTTATTAAACATTATATTTACCAAACATATCAAATAACTTACTTTTCAATTTAGTTATATAATAAAAAAATATATAAAATTAAAAAAAAATCAATAAAATAAAACATTAAATGCTGAATTAAAAAAAAAAAAAAACAAGACTAGGTAAGGTTAAGTGTGTCTTTAGAAAAAAAAATGAAAATAATTATTCATTAAACTTCAAAATATATTATATGAATAGAAATTGGGTAAAGTTTTATTTTTTTAATTAATATTGATATAAGAGTTTTTTATAATTTAATTTTTATAATTCCATGAAATTATCTAAGTAGTCTCTAAGTAGTCATTGTAGTATGAAAATTAATTCAATAAAAAAATAATATGAAAATATATTAATCAATATATTGACCACACAAAATGTATGAGCAAAAGACTAATTAAGGCATCATTTAATTATATTTTAACAATTTGAATATAGATTTAATTATTAATTTGGTTATATATATATATATATATATATTAGGTTTTATATTTTTTTCATAGCTTTTCTTTGAGAAAAAAAAAATCTTGTTTAGCTATCTAATGAAATAAAAAAATTGTTTTGAACTTCTTCATCCTTAAATATTTAAATTTTCTTTTATATGTCATTAATTGTTTTTTAATCAAAATATCCCTTGAATCATCAAAAAAAATTATTTTAAAAAAATAAATTATAAATATAAGAAACTTGAAAAACCTATAAAAAATATAAAAAAAAACCTAAGTCAAGCCTTCACTGCCTTTTCTCAGCTCAACACAAATCAGTGTATAAAAATAAAATCAAAGAGAGAAAGGAAAAAAAAAAAAGACAAGGAAGCTACCTTGGCCTAGGTGCTTAACATGCCTAGGCGCTTGAAACAAATCTCAATATATACGCTTGGACAATATTTTTTTTCTTTTATAAGGGGAGATGATTTACTGTCTACCCCGAATGGTTTTTTCTTTTTTTTTTTAAATAGACGACGATTTATTTAGTTTTCCAGAATTTAACCACTACTATCATGGTTGATAATTCACATTTGATTTTATTTGGCCTAAAAACCCATTTTCACATAAAAACCTTACCTAATATACATCTTTAGAACCTTCAAAAACCCTATAAAACGGTTAAAAATACAAAATTAAATCGGGAAATATTTTTTTTTCTTGACCCCAATTTGTTTTTCTAGGCAAGATTAAGGTCTGAAATAACCATCATCAAACTCCCTTCATTGAATAAAACTCGTTAACACCAAAATCAATTATTTTCAAGGTCAAAATTGGTGTCAACCAATTATTTTCTCTGTCTTCAACGGGAATCCAACAACTTTTTCTCTCATCCTTCATTTACAGAGACTAAAATGTAAAAGAAATAAAATTTTTTTTATCAAACTTGAAATTACAAAAATTATAGGGACTATAAAATTCGAAAAAGAAAAGTATGAGAATGAAAAAGAACTTTGTCCCCCTGATTTTACATTGGCCATGGTGTTTCTTCTTGTTTTACAATTTGGTTCCCTTTCTTTTATTTTGTCTTCTCTTGATTTTTTTGACAAATTAGGCATAGAAGGCTTCAATTAGAAAAAAAAAATGTTTCTCTCTCTTAAACCAAAGTTTGGCGACTTTATCTCTCCTCTCTCACATACAAGTAATAAAATATAAAAGAAATGAGTTTTTTGGATTAAATTGAAATTGCAAAAATTATAGGCACTATATAAGGTAGGAAAAGAAAAGTATAAGGATGAAAAAGAACTCCCCCTATTCTTTCCTTGTTTGAAAATGTGGTCCCTTTTCATTGATTTTTTCTTCTCTTAACAATTTTCGATATTGAGCATAAAATATAGCATAAAATGCAACAATTGAAAAAGATTTTGGAGGATCAAATTGAAATTTTTTTTTGATAAATTGCTACAATGTTTTAGCCAGGCATATTTTAGTATATTTGGTAACTAGGTTTTTCATTCGTGTGTGATGTCATGAGGTCTTTTAAAAGAAACTAGTATATTGGCTCGCGCTCCGCAACGAGTCAATATCAATTTTTTAAAAATATAAAAAAAAATATTAAGCATATAGAGAATGTTTTATGCCCCTTCGGTATGGCAGTCATGCCAGACCCAAACAACATGGATCTGCGCGGCAATGTAAGACCCAAGAGCATTGGGTCTGGCGACCATGCCAGACCCAAGAGACCTGGGTCTGAGAGTCATGTCAGATCCAAGAGCGTTGGGTTTGGCAGCCAAGCCAAACCCAATAGACTTGGGTCTGGCGGCTATGGTCTGGACCCATGCTTGGGTCTGGCACCAAAAAACAAAAAAAAAAAAGCTTTGTATATACGAGCATTTTTGTATTTTCACACTGTTTTTTTTTATAATTTTCTATAATCATGAGAGGCATTCATGTTTACTTGAGTCTAATAACAATGTCAAACCCACGTTACATGCTAGACCAAAGAGTCTTGGGTCTGGGGTGGTTTTATTGAAAATAAAGGAAATATTATATTAATATAAAAAATAACATGAACACCTGATAATCTAATGATCCAAGGGTTGACGATTATGATAAAAGATTTTGTCACCCCAATAAAGCTACTTTGTAAGAATAAGTTCTCAAATAGGATTAGTAAAAACTTTCTTAGTTATTTTTCAAACTAGAAAGTTTTGAAAACATCAAAGTGGGTGTTTTAAAATTTAAAACTATAGAGACAAAAGAGAGATAATCGAAGAAAACAAAAGGATGGAGAGGTAATTGGGTCAGGCACCACGGGTTCCAGACTTTAATCGCTTGGGTTTACTAGAGCCGAGGACCTTGGATCTGGTAATGGTGCCAGACCCATGATACTTGGATCTGGAAACTCCACAAGACCCAAGTAGTTTGGGTCTGGTGTGGTTTCCAGATCCACTATTAAATAGTTAAAGTACATCTTATAATCAAAAGTGCTTGACCCATGTTTGCTTAGGTCTGAAAAATGTGACTGACCTACTTTTACTTGGGCCTAACAACATGCCAGACCCATGTTACTTGAGTATGACAATCATGTCTGACCTTTTTTTTTTGGTCTAGAATCACGTCTGACCCATGCTTTTTTTCAATGGGCAACATGATTTTCTAGGAGAAGAGAGGGTAAAGAGGGAGGGAGGGAAATTCCCCTTCTAGAGCTCCTTCGTGGGCCTCTTCGACACATGCACCTTGCCACTATGCCTGGGGTGGCAAGGCGCATCGAAAGATGCCCTATAAGGCGGCTTTCGGTTATGTTATAAGGCCTTAGGCACCACCTGAATGATGTGGGTGGCGCCCACCTGCTTGTGCATGCCCAACATGCTTCAACCATTACACAACTCCAACTACTTTAGCATGTATTTGAACTATTTCAAAGAAAATGAAAAGACGGAGAAGCTCCCAACTGTATGCTTAGCAAGTTTCTTTTGGCAAGGATAATTTCGTCATTACATTGCTCCAATCCACAGTAATCCATGTCTAGGTGAGCAATAAAAGGGTGAATAGTATAACCAATAGGAGTTTTAGTTTTCTTGGTAATTATCAAATGTTTTGTAATTATAATAGATATTCATAAAATAAAAAAATCCAATGATTTAAACGATGGAAAAGTTTGGAAGCCTTGCAACTATGATAGAAAGCCATTTCCCACCTGGGGCTCCTTAGCTTTTCTTTTGAATCAAAATAAGGTTGTGACTCTTGTATTTTAGTTAATTGGCTGGCACTTACACGAGAGCTTTGTTTCCTTCTTTGGCGTCTAGCAAAGCTTTGACTTTGCTTCCTTCTCTCGCACTTGCGTGTGAGAAGACTTGCGTCTCCTTTGATATTTTTGGTTTAACCATGTTTAAAAAAATTAACTTTTTTTAGTTTTAACTTAATTTTTTTTTATGTTTTTAAATAGTTTTGATAAGCTGATATCAAAAATAAATTTTAAAAAATAAAAAATATATTATTTTGATGAATTTTCAATAGAAAAATACGTTGAAAAACAATATCTACCACACTTTCCAACAGAAGCTTAAAGTCCTTTCAAATAAGTTAAAAAAAGCTTTCAAAAATAAAAAGATGTTATCTAAAAGAAATCTTGCATATTGGGTACAACTGACATGTGATTAGAGATAAGCAATCATATCATGCCATAAAAGACTTGTACATTTATAAAGAGAAAGAATAGATGTTCATGGATAGGTAGACATTCCATTGATTCTAAGTTTTAGGGTCGAAAAAGCTCATCGATCCAAATGAATCATTTGAGAAATTTATATAAAGAGTTTATACTTAAAAAAAAAGCAAAATAGACAGTTTATTCTTATTAATACCTATGAACAATTTTTTTTAAAAAACAATTATGCATATTAGTGCATATATAATTATTCATAAAACACTTTTTAATATTGACATAAAAAGGTTTGATTTTATTTAAAAAAATTAGTATAATTGGATAATTTTTCAAAAGGAAATTACCCTGACTCTCTTAATATTTAAACGTTATAACACTTTTCCTTCATCTTTTCAAAAATTACACTTTAGATCCTATTATTTATATAATTGACAAAACTTTACATACAAAGTTAGACATGCGCAAAATTATTAAACGAAAAGGTTCATCAATATTATAGAAATGCCATTATAATTGATTTAATATCTAAAATATCCTTATAAATGAAATATTATAGATTTACAATTTCTCTCTAGGTATTTTATTAAATGCTACAAATATATCAATGTTTGTCAATCTACAATTTCACCAAAACTAAGCTTATCCAATTCTCTTACAAGCTTATCCAATTCTCTTGCAACCAAAAGCATGCATGCATACCTAGGTAGAAAGTAGAACTTTCCTAGTTTTGATTTGTAAATTTCCATATTTCTCCTATAGAAGATAATTTCAAAGTGCACATGTAACATCCCTAATTTTTCTACATTTTTTTTATGATATATTGAAAATTTTCAGGTAATTTTTTTTGTGATATACAGGTTCCACCAAAAATTCTACCAAAATTTCGGCAGAGTTTCCCCTATACTGGTAGGTCCTAAGTTATCGACATATACCCTGTTTACACTTCTAATATCTCACATCTCATAACTCAAAATCACAACCCAATCATCCTGGGTCTCCACCCAACTCATTATCATCAACACAACACATCTTATTCAATAACATCATATAATATAGTTCAAATGAAAGATTCAATTTCAACTATAAATATGCATGGTCAAATAGGTACTAAGAGTTTAAACCATTAGAGTAAAGGCATACATTCAAATTTATGGATTAATATTACATCTCAAGTTTTATAATTTACATAGTCAAAAGCAAAAGATATCTAAACTAGCATTACCCTTGACGCGACCCTGATGGACCTGAAAATAGAAATTAACATATACACATAAATATAACAGATAGTAATAAACAATAACAATGGCAGACAATAATCTCTACGAAATTTCTTTTGATATATAAAATTAGGCATAAAACTCTTTTACAACATATATTTTCTATCTATTACCAATATCCATCTAATATCCTATCTCATTTACCAAGAATAATTCCATCTTGGAAATCTCAACACAACTCAACGGTTTGTGAACACCATCTCTTTATAAATCAATTCTCACTTGATACCAAGATATTCCTCTCTTGGTATTATTAGCTTATCTCATATTTTTGGAATAACTAATCAATATTTTTCCTTTTTTGAATCTGTTACTAAAAGGTAATCGCTGAAACTAATAAATCTCATTAGTATCATTAGTTTTCTAATATTGGACTCGACTAATCAATTTAAGAAATACCAGCACCGATGAAACTTCATCGATACCATTAGCAATCCAAACCTAGATGGCTAATCAATGCCATTTGATTCTTCCATTTGTACCAAACCCTTTTATTTTTCTTATTAACATCATATGCATTGTAACCACGGTTGCCGAGTATCATTTGCACACAATCTTAGTTATCGACACTACGGTCACTAAACATCCTTCACATAACCTTGGTCACCCTCATCATAGTGCCAAGTATCAATTTATGCTCTTAGCCACCGTCATTACGGTGTTAGGTATCATTGTAATGTATCCTTAGCCACCAATACTATGGTAACCAATTATCTATCAATTCCCCTCCAATCTCCAAGTCATTGTGTCTACCCAATAACCACATTAATTAATTTACTCAATATGTTAATCATATATTAATTATTTTACTTATAACATTTAAAATTTACTATTTCTAACTTCAATCAATTAATTCACATAATCTTTTCAAAACTTAACTATCCAGCTAACTCATCTCGATTGCCAATAATTCTGGTAATTTCATATAATTACCCACACTTTTGGTTAACTTTCTACGGTTACCAATACATCCGGTAATTCCATACGAATTAATCAGCTTTCAACTAACTTCTTTTGTTAGTCAATCAATCCTGTAATTCTATATGAATTACCCCATATCCAGTTAACTTTCTTGTTAACCAATAAACCCGGTAATTCTCTTAATTGTCCAAGAAATCCGACTAACCCATCTTGGTTGCCAAAGTCAATCCGGTAATTCCATACGAATTACCCAACATCCAGCTAAGCTCTCTTGTTAGCCAATCAATCC
>Ga0325411_1000264_pt1:2500-53020 | contig 53020 bp, 24 predicted proteins | sample PopdelMetagenome_13_FD_206181 | JGI IMG/M metagenome (GOLD analysis project Ga0325411, IMG submission 206181) | Populus deltoides microbial communities from Bellville, Georgia, United States - Xylem-PdIQD-R4 | ecosystem: Host-associated > Plants > Phyllosphere > Stem > Wood/Secondary... | reverse complement strand
TTACTATTACTATTAATATTATTATTACTGTTACTATTATTGTTGTTATTGTTGTTGTTGTTGTTGTTGTTTTATTAATTATAATTTATACAATTAACCTCTCTGTGGTTCGACCCCGGTCTTGTCGAGTTATTTATTACTGTGACACTCCTGCACTTGGGATAATACATCAACTCTTTGATCGTGTCAAAGTTACAAAGAAAACTGCCCCTTGACAAATCCACTGACTCTGGACAGCACATTCTGAAGACAACCAACTGCCTCGTAACCACCCACAAGCAACTTCCTTGGTCTGCCACCCAACAAAATTTGAGAAGAGTTTCAAATTTTATTCAAACAATCAATCACTTATTATGTAGAGAACATAAATGATTTAATATTGCATACATACTTCATGGTTTAATGTTAAATTAGAATATTATTGATGAAATGATATTAATTACACTAAGAAACCGGTCACTTAAAGGTTAAGTCAAATCACTAATGACTTTTCTAATATTTAAAAGGATCATAACATGTTGCTAGATGATATACTTGATCTTCAAATATAAATTAATTAATTGTTGAATAAATTAAGTTGAGATAAATATGAATTTACCTAAATTTTGAGGCCAAGCAGCAATTATGTTGACTCCAGGGGCAATTACATCTGGTTTGAGGATTAAAGGGTTGGTATAACTTGGTCCTCTAGCTGAAAACTGCGCTACTACTAGTGCTCTGGATTTCCTAATAACAGTTCCTCAAAATACTAGTAGAGTTTATGTAAGCTTTCAAGCGAAGTGCTTCATCAAAACCAATTATCATTGCAGCACCCTCAGACTCCTTCACTGCAGGTCCTTTCTTTGTCCTCCCATTAACTCCTCTGTCACAAACCACTATTTTTCCACCAACTTTTGCCCTTAAGATATAACCTCTGAAACAAAATTCGCTCTCATTGTCCTCACCAGTTACATAAACCAGTTCAAATTCTTTTGTGGGTGATAACTGATTCCCGGGATACATGGATTCTCCATAAAGGAATTGTCCATTATCCATTTGAACTAAAGCTGGAAATCTCCTATCAAGTGTGCTTGCACCAACGGTAGCAATCCATGGAGCTTCATTAGCAATTGGGTTTTCAATGGGGCCATTGTTCCTTGCTGCACATACAACTGAAATTCCATGCTCCATTTCTCAGAAACTGCCAATTGCAATGGTATCTGAAAAAAGTGGCAATGAAAATCCACCCAGAGAGAGGGAGAGGACATCAACTCCATCTCTAATCATGACGGACATTGCCGCTAGGATATCAGAGCTGTAACAATCACTGAACCAGCATACCTTGTACACTGCAATATGAGCACCAGGGGCCAAGTCTCGAGCCACACCAGAACCTAGACCAAGCACACTCACCGTTGGAACTTAAACTCCTCCAGTTGTCGATGTTGTGTGAGTTCCATGTCCATGGGAATGGTGATGCATGTTCCTGAATAGTGTGTGGTGATGCTGATGTAGAAGCCATACGATGACGTTTAGTGAAGAACCTTGCACCTATGAGTTCCTAATTGCAATTTGACGAATTCAAGTCTTGCCCTTCTCGGCAAATCCCTCTCCACTTCTTGGGAACCAGAGGCATTCTTTGATCATTGAAGCTTCGACTGTTAGGCCAAACTCCAGTGTCAAGTACCCCAATTATTGTTCCACGATCAAATCCAGACTTCTACCAAGCATCATCTCTAGTGGGGCCAAGTCCCAAGAACTTGTAGGAACATGTCGTCTGAACTTGGAACCTCCTATCTGGTGTAATAGCAACAACATTAGGCAACTTTTGCAATGACTCGATCTATGATTCAGAGAGAATAACCGCAAAACCTTCCATGGCAGAACTGTAAGAATAAAGAAGTCAAGAAGAATGGTGTTCTTCAGATGAAACAGTTCTCTCAAGAAACGAGAGATGCCATCGAAACTTGGAGGAGAACAAAGACCTTATGTATTTACAAGAAGCAGGAGGAGAAGAAGGGTGAAAAGGAAATAAAATCAAGTTAGAGATATTTTATTTTTTCAATAAATTTTAAAGTTTACTTTTATCTAATATCTAAAATGTTATTTTTTAAATGTAGAAGAGAAAGTGTGCACGTTGGATGTTTTAGATAATTTGTCTTTTCTTTTTATTTTGATAAATAAATCATGCACTCTAATAAGTAAGGAGTGTGATTAATGGACTTTGCAACTAAATCAAGGCAAAAAGAAAAGAAAAAAAATGAAAATAGATGATGATGATATAATAATAATAATAATAATAATAATAATAATAATATAAAGAAAGATGAAAATGCATTTATTAAAATATGGATATTTTTTAATGGAGAAAATTAGAGCAAAAATGACGAATATAAACACAGGGTTGGCTAAAAAATAAAAATAAAATACCAATGGCTTTATGCATTCATTTATTAGAAATACCCATTAGTAGTCCAGATATATAGTAGGTTATTGTATGTTAAATTTATTTTTATGAATTATGAAATTTTATAAAATAAAATAAATAGTACCAAGAATATATTTTATATCGACTGAAATCATACAAATATGGATCTGATGTCCCAATCTTTATGACTTCTATGAGAGCGAATCTTTTTGCGTATAATATCATGCCAACCCATTTTTTAAAAAAGGTTTTTTTTAATGTGAAAAAGAAGAAAAGTCTTAACTTTATAAAAATAAGTTATTTTCTAGTATTATAGTCGCTAAAAGATCCTAATTAGTCTACATAGATCTGAGGTAAATAACTGGTCATACTAAAAGTAAGATATTATCACAATAAAACATTTTATCTAAGATAAGTTATATTGCTAACTTGTCTTCTATTCATAACAATTTGTTATGCCTAATATATCAATGGTTCATCTACAAGGTGATACTGGGTCTATTGTTGTAAGTTAAATCATCAATTGAAGGTTTAAGTCTAGTCATTTTAGGGTTGAGCTCACTTTTACAATTCTTAGTTATTATCTTTTAAAAATATTTGATAAATAGACAAGTTTAAAGTTGATTACTCAAGATTGTAACTCATGACTAATGACCTATTAAGTCATATTAGTGAATAACTAATGAGCTTGTGTTGGACTTCTTGAATCTGATCCAAATCTTGAGACAAGTCCATAAATGATGCCTTGATAAGATTTACCTATTCTATAATACCTAGGTTTCACTTGTAAAATTTGTTGAATGATGATTGTATATCCTAATTTTATCTAAGTAATGATCATTAGAGATTCATCTATTGGAGTGACATGATATCCTTTTTAGATCTTGGTTTGCATTGTAAAATTTGTTGAATGATGATTGTATATCCTAATTTTATCTAAGTAATGATCATTAGAGATTCATCTATTGGAGTGACATGATGTCCTTTTTAGATCTTGGTTTGCACAATAACTTTTTTTTTCAAGTTCATTTTCCATTTAGTTATACTGGTTTAACATTTACCTTTTATTTGGTGGCGACTTGTATATCTTATTCTATTATATTCTTTTCTTGGTTGAACATGCATAAGAGTTAAATTTTAAAAGGCCAACACTTTTATTTTGGTGAAGGTTGGATTTACATATTTTTTAAAATACAAGGAAAGGTATTATCTATTTGTTTTTTTTTTTTTTTGTTAGGATTTAAGATCATGGCCCATGTATAGTCCATATATTTTTTTATTATCAGAGTATAAATATATATTATGATCAAAAGTAACCATGCTAGTTAACCTGCAAGTCCATATAGATGTATAGAAATACAGAGAAGACAAAAAGAGAGCAGACTCCCAATGAAATCAAAACTAGATACAGCCAAGCCATTGGCCAACTGTATTAGAGAACAAAGAGAAGCATACAGCCTATAAATAAAACAAAAAGGGAACAAGCTTCTGCAAAAACAGAAAAAAGCATACAGCCTATAAATAAAACAAAAAGGGAACAAGCTTCTGCAAAAACAGAAAAAGGCCATGCAAGGCCGAGTGCAACAAAGGTTAAAGAAGAAACCAATCCATAGATGATGGTGTCTAAACTAACCTAAACATCAACAGGAAGCATCTAGAAGGCAGCCCACAAACCTGGTTTTCTTGACAACATGAAGCAAAGCTGAACAACCCAAAAAACAGCATAGTAGTAGGATGCATCATTGCGTTCAAAAGGATCCAATATAGCAAGACACACATAAACCATACTCCAGTAAACCAGAGAAGTATAGCATCACAGTAGCCAACATAATTATCAGACAAGGCATGATAATAAGACACAAGAATCAGATATCAAATGTTGTCAAAGTACATCACTGAAGGCTAGAAGGAGCATAACATCATCAAATCACTTAAGGCCAGCAGATGAGTTGGAGTAAGAAAAGATATCCAAAGTAATCATCCCAAGCCTCAGATGATGGTCCATATAAACACTAGCAACAACAAGTGGCAATATTCACAGGAGAAGCAACCTAGCGGCCACAGCACCAACAAGGCTGGGATAATGAAGCCAACAAGAAAACTAGTAATACCAAGTTAACCAATATCATCACAAAACAATGAACATTAGTGTCACAATTATATCACTATATTCTCAATATGTAGCCCTCAGTGATGTCCACTGAAAACTACTCAGGCATGTAAGGGGAAGTCCAGTTTATAACAAGCATTCAGCCCAGAGCAGCCCATAGAGTCAACTAGCCATGACCATAAACTTCAGCCAATATTGAGGATGTTGTGGTCTTTTTCATGGAAATGAAATACTATGTAAAACAACACTTGAAATTTTTGAAATATAGTTTCCATCGTAATACAAGTGTCATCAAATATCCTCTTGCTTCTTTCTTCCCATATTAAGTAAAATGTGAGTCTTAAGGAAACTCTTCTCATTCTAGCTTCTAATTTATTTCTTCCTGAGTTTAATCCTCTAATGGCATTGGTCAGGGCCATCATCCTCCTATTTATTCGCAGTCAGGACTTAATTCTCCATCATGGGTATGATGTCCAATTACAAGTGAAAAAGAGATGGCTATGCGACTCATCTTCCTGCCACTCATTCCCAGTTCACCTAGATACTAGAAAGTCTAAGATAATCATATGCATTAGCCGAGAAATGGCCATCACTACTATTCCAGCTCCTTAGCAACGTCATGGCTTCAGTTTGGCCCCCACAATCCTCAACTAACTGATCTTTTAAAGAGATAATGGACTTCTACATGGGCGAAGATGTTTTATGAGCATGCACAGTACTCTATATAGAATGGCGATGCAAGTAGTAGTGATGCACCCATTGGATCCATATGGAGTCCGTTTTGAGATGTATGTTCCAGAGTTGTTTTGCTAGGAAACTCTTGTTTCTAGCCTTTAAGTCAAACAAGCCAAGGCCTCCTTCCTTCTTGGAAAGACAAATATTTTTCCAAGCAACTAGAGCACAGATACTTTAGCAGTGTTGCCTATCCACAAGAAATTTCTACAAATGCAAATAATCTGATTAATTACAATACCTGGCATAGGAAAAATACTTAGCCAGAACTAAACCATTCCATATAGAACTGTCCTCATTAACTCCAACCTCCCAGTATAAGTAAGATGCTTTCCCATCCAACTCTAGACTGCCGATTCTAGTTTATATAAGAGAGGAGAGTACTAGCTTGCTAGAAGTCTGTGGAGACTGGGGGGAACTCTAAGATGTTTGAAGGGAAAGCTACCTTATCTGAATCTAATATCCTGGAGAATAACTTGCTTCAAGTTTTCACTAACTCCTTCAAAATAAATGGAAGATTTAGCCATATTAATAACCAACCCTGAAGTCTGTCCAAAGATCATCAGCTGCTGAAACAGAGTGAAAACTGAGATTCTATCCCCATGAGTTAGTAAGAGAACATCATCAGCAAAAGCAAGGTAGCATATACCATATACACCACATTTCGGGTGAAAATGAAAGTCACATTTCCTGGATGCTAACTTAAGCATCCTAGAGAAGTACTCCATGCAAGAAATAAAAAGATAAGAAAATAAGGGGTCACCCTGCCTCACACCACTTTTCCTAGAAAAGAAACCATAAAGGCTACCATTAACAGCGACAGAGAAAGATGTTGTCTTAACATATTTCATAATCAAGTGAACAAAATGATTTGAGAAGCCAAGCATTCGAAGAAGCTCTCTTATAAAATCCCACTGAACCGAATCAAAAGCTTTCTTGAAATCAATTTTCATAAGGCACCTAGGCGAAGCCCTTTTCATGCCATAATGTCGAAGAAACTCTCGGACCAGATTAATATTATCTGCCATCATTCTTCCACCCAGGAAAGCATTTTGCATAGGACTAATGATGTCATTTAATGCATGAGCTAATCTTCTTGATAAAATATTAGAGATCACTTTATAGACCACATTGCAACAAGAGATGGGTCTAAAATCATTTGCAGCAGTTACATTAGCTGACTTGGAGACCAATGTTATAATAGAGTGATTGATTTGTTTCAAGACCTCCCTAGAAGAAAAGAAATCCAGAACTGCAGCACAGAAATCCTCTCCTATGATATCCCATGATTTTTTGAAAAAGAAGGACTAGCCATCGGGTTAAGGAGCTTTATCATTTCCAATGTTGAACAAAGCCTTTTTGATATCTTCATTAGACATAATAGCTAAAAGAAGCTCATGGGAATTGGCATCTAGACAAGGCCCACATCGAACAACCTCCATATCCATAGGAAGAGTTTCCTTGGACGTTCCAAGTAGTTGTTGGTAAAATCTAACAAATTCTTCACCAACTTCATCTGCCGATGTACTAAGGATACCGTTACAACACTAGATAGTTGGAATATGATTCCTTTTTTTTTCTAACTTATAAGAGCATGGGAAAAACTAGTGCCTCTGTCACTCTCTTTGAAGAAATTGCATTTGAGTTTTTGCGCAAAGAACATTTTTTCCACAGACTTAAGATTTATCAGCTTCAATCTGAGTTGTTTATCACATTCCAAAAGATGCAAATCATCCTTGTCAGCATGAAGATCTATTTGGTGATCCTTTAAAGTTGCATCAGCTCTAGCAACCCTCTTAGAGATATGCTGAAATGTAGCTTATTATGCTCTTTTAGTGGCCTCTTCAGCAGCGCTTAAACTTTCTACATGGAGTGAACATAGGAGAGCCATGAACATTGGAGTGCTATTTTTCAGAGATAAGTTCTAGGAAGTTATCATGAGAGGCCCACATATTGGAGAACTTGAAGTTTCTCCTCCCCTTTGTAAGTTGGTAATCAAACCGGACAACTGCTGGTGAATGATCCGAGAATGCTCTAGGGTTGTCAAAATGAATATGAGCTGGTTTTTGAAGAGAAAACCAAGAGGAGTAGACTAATACTCTGTCAATTTTGCTCCAGATGCTCCCATTAGTCCAAGTGAAATGACAATCCATGTGATTAAGATCATTTAGCCCTCTCATCATATGGAACCTATTGACATAAAAATCAACTGTTTTGGTGGTCAGAATCTTCCCCAACGACCATTTTCTCTCTCTAGGTTGGAATCTGGCAATTTCCTCTCTCTCCTCCCAACAGAAAAGGACTGAAAAAAGAGGTAAATAAAGTTAGGTATCAAAATGCATTGTCTTGAAATTCAAGGGACCAGTAACCTTATACCTAAAAAACATAAATGATTAAAATGAATGTTTCAACGAAACTTTCAACCTGCCTTTTATATTACCCGAGATTTTCACTTCAATCCCTTTGCTTTCAATTTAATCTTTTCTCCTAAAAATATATGCAATTGGAGGCTAATTTGAGCTCCAAAAAGCCATTTTATAAAAAATAAAAATTTAAGGATCAAAAACAATTATTCAAAAAATACACAGCTATAATCCATAATAAATTATGACACAGTAATCTTAAACGGTGATGCTTTTTAGCTATATGTATATATATAAACAACTAGAAGCCTTACCAAGATCCCAAGCCTGATCCACGGGTTTCTCTCTCAAAACCAAACTTCGATCCTTATGTCCAGTAGAATTATTTCCCAGACGCACACACATTGTCACACAGAGTTAGGATTCATGCAAGCTAGCTAAAACGTACGACGAGGTTCAAACAACATCAGAATCAAAGAGCAGGAGTACCGACTGCAAGAAACTATGCACGACAGCTTAATACATTCATTGTCTAGGGGGAAAAAACAACACGACGTACGCTTCATGAGATAAAGAAGGGACTTCACTGCATGATTTCCTTAAAACAATTAAAACCGCTTGCTTGCTTGGTTGAGATGTCGTTATGGCTGCTACTGGGTTGAACGGCAAGTGCTACTGCGTCTGTTGCTCGTGGCCGCTGCTGGAGTCGTCCACGGATGTTACTGCTGTGGAGAAACCGTTTGAGTAGTGGAAAGGCGATGCAGTTGTTGATGGATGTTGCTGCTCTTGGTCTGGAGTTGGTGCATAGGAAAGGAGATCACGTTGCTATATATTGCTGGACCCGTATCACTGTGGCTGCTACTGGACTGAGACCAGCTATCAACAACGGCCGAGTCAGAATTTTTTTTTTGCCTTAGCTTAACAACAAAATTTTAATCTAAATATATTATTTAAAATATTAAAAATAAATTTAAAATAAAATAAAATTAAAATGAAAGTAAGATGATGCTGCTATGTGAGTGGATCTATTCTGCCTTGTGATGTGGAGAAATTGCCAGCATGGAGAGGCTGGACGCTGTTGCCTGAGCTCTCGTTGCTGATCAGAGAAGAGATGTGCAGCCGTTGCTGCTGCTATGTTTGCTAGACTGAGAAGTTGGTGCATCAATTTTTTCATGTTTTGAAGAATAGATCCCAAATTCAATTAATTTCTATTATGATTAGTGCCTTTATTGGTCAAAATTAGTCTATTAATTTTTCCAAATTTATATATTTTGATCCTCATTGATTAGTCTTTGACAATTTTATAGGTGTTATTCATTTTCTTTTTTTTTCAACCTTTTTGTTTTTTATTTTTTGTATATTTATGTGGGGCTCTAAAATTGATAAAAAAAACGTTTATAGAAAATAATATTTTTTTTATCAAAAAACCAAAAGATTACATGAATAAAAAAAAAGACAATTTGACAAAAACAATCCATTTTCTCCATAATTTTATTAGTTTTCTTTCATGTCAATATCATTTTTTATTATCACATAATTAATTAAAAAGAAAAATACTAAAATGCTCTCCATGAAAATATATTATTCTTATTTTTTTAATACATTCATTTCAAATTATCAAAACATAGTTTAAAAAAAAATATTTTATGGTTATGATAAACTATTATTAAAAAAAATAACAATTCTATTAAAAATATTAAAAAAGAGCATATTAATAAGGTGAAGGGGTTTTAATTAAAGATATACTTTTTTTATCTTTATTTTAGATTTTATAATCACTTTTTTATGATTATGGAAAGCTATATTTTTTTTGTTAAAAAATTATTAATAAAAAAGAGGAATTATGTTAGAAAATTATTTTGTTTTAACGAAATTTAAATTATTATTGTTCTTATAAAAAAAAACATTATTGTCATATAATTAAAATAACTTAAGAGCTCTCTATGACAACAAGAACATATATCTTAGTTTGCTTCTATTTTCAATTTACTGACTTAGTCTTTAGTTAATATTAACAATTTTTTAAAATATTTATTGAAAAATATATTTCTTGATTTGTTTTATTAATTGGATGCAGCAAATCTTCCGTTTACAAATAAAAATTTTCTTTATGCTAAAGAATGTGTTAACAATGCTTGTAAACCTCTAGCCTAAAAATGGTAGATTAAAAGGGTTATTTTTAAAAGAAAAAACATAAAAGGTAGATTAAAAGAGAAAAATGTCATAATATGGGATAAAAGTCCATAGTAAATCGACTTAAATTTAGGATGAAATAAAATAATAAAATGAGTATGAAAAAGTGGTAACTAGTAATAAATCGCATAAACTTTTTGACTGGTAAAATAATCATTTTAAAAGAAAGTTTTTTTTTATAAATTGAGGTGAAAATGGTTAGAAAAAAAAAACAACAAGAAGAATGAAGTGGAATTTTGAATAAAGCAATATATGGTTTTACACGCAAATAACATTAACTTGCTAGTATAAGTCTCGTGTACATACACGCTATTTCGACTAAAAGTGGTGAAAACTCTAAAAAGCATTTTTATTATGATTATGGATGGCATTCTACAATGAATCATTATGAGAATTATGATTCATTATGTAATGAAAAAATAAGCAAATTTGGAATTTTGGTGAAAAATTACCTATTATCTATTTTTACGATATCAAGTATTATTCTCAATCCGACTGTCGAATTGGGTTGAAATTTTACGAGGAGTCTCCTGACATATTTTTCTAACTTTTGTTAAAATTTTAGGTCAATTAAAATTTGTAAAGGCCATACAAAATTACTAGTGGTCGAGAGAAAATATAGAAAATAGCATGTGGACAATAAATAAGGGTAAAAATGTAATTAGATCAAATATTGCAGCTCCTTCTCCTCTTAAAAATGCCAGCAGCCATGAACAAAGAGCAAATCTCTCTTTTTTTTTATTTTCTCCAAATTTTTTATTAATTTTCTCTATAGTAGGATTCTTAATTAAAGTGTGTTGATGGTAGATTAAGAGGAATAAACACATAAACACAACCTTTGGAGGGACTTTTATCGATGAAAAGTGAAGAAGTTAGTGAGGGAAAGTGTGTTAAATTGAAGAGGAAATGGGAAACTTGGAGAATTTGGCAATGAACTCATTCCATTGGGTGTTTTTGGTTGTGGTAAGAAGTTCTAACCAATTTATTTCTTATATTAAGGGGTTTTTATGCTTGGGTTGAAATTTATCCAATTCTTGAAGTTAGGGTTTATGCTCTGTGTATATTAGAATGCTTATTTAAGTTGGTTTTATTGATGTTAGGTTATAAAAATGACTTGGGAAGGTTTCAATTTGGTTAATTAATATATAGGATTGAAAAGCTTAAAATCTTAAGCTTTAGGGTTTATGGGATTTTTTTTAAAATGTTTGTTTTGTTGAATATCTTGTGAAATTATGTGGTGATAGTTAGTTTAAATGATAAAATTGAAGTGAAAAAAATCAGATGGAAAGTAGGGAACTTTAAGGATACGTGGTCAACCAATTAGAGAGGTTTTTGAATGGAACTAAGATTTGTTGAAAAAAAAGGAATTGGGTATTGGAATGCCTAACAAATGTCATGTTTGTAGAATTGTAAGTTTCATATAAAGATACTTATGTTAATGGATATGTTGGAAAAATGGTTTTGAAAAAATTTCATATTTTTCACCACTAAAAAGATCTTGATATTTGTTTTTACCTGATCAGATCACCCATTACAATAAAATCATTTTGTAAAATCTTGACATTTTTTCACTTGAACAGGTCGCTCATTATAATAAGACCACTTTGAAAACTCTTTGCATTTTCCTTATCGGCAAGTCGCCTATTACAATAAGACCACTTTGAAAAATCTTTGCATTTTTCACCACTAGAAAAATCTTTGCATTTTTTTACCTGGGCAAGTTGCCCATTAAAATGAGATTATTTTGAAAAAAAATTGCATTTTCACCTGGATATGTCGTTCATTACGATAAGACCACTTTGAAAATCTTTTATTTTCTACCTGGGCAGATCGCCTATTACGATAAGACCACTTTGAAAAAAAGTATTTCAGTTTTTCACAAAGATCATCTTTTTCTTTACAAACCTTATCTCATTTTCTTTCAAGTGCGCTTTCTAGCCTTATCCCTTTTTCTTCTGAATGTGCTTTTAAGCTCTCAATTCAAATATTTTTAGAAACATTGATCATTTCTTGATCTAGTGAATCCATTATCAGCATTCTTTTTTATCTCTTTACAAAATTTACTATCTAATGTCTCTTACGAGACTTTCTGTCATAATATTGTAAAGAGGAGGGCAACTATCATAAATTATTTATGGGTTATTCTCCAAATTCATCTTTTTTCTTTTCAAAAACAAAAAATAAAATAAAGACTAGTGTTTTGGCAAAAGCAAGCTTGGAGAATTTCACATGTAGAAAAAATCAAGCTGTAATTTTGGATGGAATCGGGAGACTAATTATACCTCATTTTACCCAAAACTAAAGAGACATTGTAGATCGAAGGTCAAGTTACATGATTATTGAACGAATTTGCATAAAAACAAGTCCAATGACATAATTGAATTTTTAATAGGCCAATTTGATTTAATCATGGGCCAAATTAAAGTTTAATTATATTTAAGAATTAATTCGGGTCCAATTGAAGGATTTAATTAGGTGCAAGAACTTAATTGTACTTTAAATGGGTCAAATTAATTTTATTAGGGGCTTAATTGGTGAAAAATTAAATTTAGGAGCCAAATTTGAGCTTAATTAAGAAAATTGAAATTGTAGGAGACCAAATTTAATTTTGACCAAGTTAATTGATTCAAATCAGGGGTATAATTGCAAGAAAATCAATATTTTAAGGTCAATTAAGGGTTAAATTCAAGAAATTCATAGCCAATAATCATTTTGCAAAAGGTGTCGAACTATGGAGACAAAATTGGATGAAATTAGGGGTGAATTTAAAGAAAATTAAAAATTTAATTGTCAATTGAGGGTCAATTTATATAAATCCAAGACCAAGGATCAAAATAAAAAAGACACTGAAATCCAAGGGTAAGATTGAAGTACGTTAGGGAAAAAATTAAAAGTTTGAACTCAATTAGGGCTGTAACTGAGAGAAATCATAAATCGAAGGGCTAAAATAAACTTGACCAAAAACGTCATTTTGGTTACTATTCATCTTCTTCTTCACATTTTACCCGAAAAAACTACTCGAGTGGCCTTCTTCTCAAAGCATTTAATGCTTCATCTCGCCACCAAATTTGACAAAACTTGCACACAAATGATGGCCTGACATTTGACTACAAACCAATATGGTCCATTCTGGCTAATGTACGCCACAGTGCTTATGGCACCGTCTCAAAGTGGTCAACCCGACCAACCCTTCTGCAGTAACTTTCTCAGGTCATGATGGCCACTTTGAGTCAATGATTGGGATCCTTCTGTGTCGAATCAAGAGCCAAAATTTAGCACCATTAAAGACAAAATATCCCTCTTCCACCCCTAATAAATAAGGGTGGATTTCATGGCCTAAGGGAGAAGAAAATCTAGGTCCAAAGTTGACAAAAATTAGTATCCCCCTAGTTTTTTCCTCTCTCTATTATTAGTTCTCTCTCTTTCTTTTCTCTCTACCGCCTCTTCAACCACCACAACCCCAAAACCACCATGAACAACTACCACACAACCTCCTCCTCCAATCCATCCCTTTATCGGCATAGTAACCACCACACCAACTTCTCCTTCTTCCTCTCAGCCGAAGGTTTCTTCTTCCTCCCATAACCAATGTCGGCAACCAATTCTTCCATCAGCGCCACCACTAACATCACGTCAGCCTCCTAGTGACGCCAGCCACATCGCTCCCTACACTAGGTAAACTCATTCCCTTCCCTCTCCCCATTGCAAGGTTGTTACATGCAAAACAAAAATTTATTTTGCATGCAGCATAATTAATTAACATGGTTGTTGGATCGAGCTAGCAACCATGTGGACTAGACCCCATTTAGGCCCAGCCCAGATGATTGGGTTGGGTCCAAGCCACCCAAAAAAAAAGGTTTATTGGGTTGTCATTCGAGTTGGATCGAAACCTGGATGGTTGGGCCGAGTCCAGCCCAATTTATATTTGATAATAATTATTATATAATATTATATAACAAAAAAATAAAAATTCAAAGGAAAAGGGGAAAAATTTGAAGGGTTGTTTCAAAATATTTGTGATTTTCTTGAAAGTTTTTCTACCAATTTTGCATAATATCGGGCTGTATATTTACACTGTAAGATACAAATCCGGTATTAAAATACTCAGTTTTCTCCAAAACTTTCCTAACAATTTTTTAAAAAAAAAAAATTCTCAAAAAAAATTAAATTAATTTCATCTTTTAAAAAAACAAAAAATATTTTGTTCACATGCATATGGTTGAATCCTAAAAGTTTTCCAAACATAGTTTTTTATAAATAAATAAAAAATGCATCTTTCTCATGTTTAGAAATGCGAAGATGAATATCGTAATTAGTTTATGATTATCCGTTAGGATTTGGCCAAAATATCAAAAACCCCTCACCAATCATTTTGTTCATTTTATATTAGGGTTTAGATGTACACTTTAATATTTGAGGGTGTAAAACTAGATAATAGAGTATTCTATTGGGTATTAAAGATATAAAGTGCAACATAAATTCGATGCTAAGATTTAGACTTTAAAATGATTAGGATTTAACTCAATAAGGTAAAGACTTTCTCACGAAGAGAGATCTGCTTTATATCTTAGAAAAAAACCAACGAATAGAAACTTGACCTAGAAAAATAATCAAACAACAATGCAGCTTACCTTAGGTAGGGTGCACTGTGAGTGATGTGTCTTCCCCTTACACAACCAGTCCCTTACCCGGACTCTCACAAACTATAGGTTTTCTAATGACCATAATACTTGGTGGCGACTTCTGAACCTTATAATCATAATTTTATAATTAAACACAAAACCTTTTCATGTCCTAACATACCTCTCAGGAGGCTTTAGCGCGACATTTGACATTGCCCCGAGACAATACTTATGAGTATGGATTTCGTGAAAGAATGTTGTAACGACCCGGCTTTTTCAAAGCCAAAATCGGTGGATTTTTTTTTGTTCTCGATAATTCTCGCATTGACATTCCGCGAATTAGTAATTACGTTCCCTTCCTTATCATGGCATCAAACGGATATAGTTTTCGTAAATCAACATTCTCATAAGATGGATACTCAATACACATGCCCATATTATTATATTTTTATATCATTACATTTACATTACATTATAGTAACATACTCGTGAGTTTGCATTCTTGTTTTAGTCTCGTTATCAACACGAGTTTATACATGAGTGTCGAACGGCAATTTTACACAACTAGTACATTCTTTCGTACGATCCTCATGTGAATTCACAACACAACATCTTCATAAAATAGAGTACCACATAAATATATTAATGACATCATATCTATATATTCGCACATCCACGTCCATATTCCATTACAGTTTTCATTACAAGTCCTTACAAAAGTGTCGAATGGCAAATATTTAACATAACACTTAAGACATACTATTACGTAGCACCTTTAAAAATATATGAACCCGTGGAACGGTTTTCCTACACATCTTGATTGTGTGATGTCCCTGTTACAAAAACAACATGGATACAAGAGTTGTAAATAATCTAAACATATAATAACAACTAGAAGGACGTTATCGTTACTTTTTGTTATCAACTGAAGGTGAGTACATTCTTTCATTCACTTCTCATATACATTATGCAATCCCTATTATTTTGCTAGATGTATTATCCTCATTCATATGCCCCAACCTCTCCTTAGGAGTGGTGGGGCCGAAGTTTATCTTCGGTCGGGGTTAATTACTTCACCTTAACCCGGTCATCCACTTGGGATACTTTTAACCATAGCTAATCGTAATGTCTAAACTCGGTTATCTATCTTGAATGCGGTTAACCAGAAACTAAACACAAAAGTCAAACTCATCATCTCTTACTGACACCATTAGCCGAAGCCAATTGTCATAATTGACTCGGCCATTCATCTAAGATGTCATTTACCAAAACAAATCATCAACCACAACTCAGTCATCCTTCTCGAATGCCATTAGCCAAAGCTAATCAACAATCACAACCCGATCATTCATTTTAAATGTTATTAGTTGAAGCTAATCATCAAGCACAACCCGGTCATCCATCTCGGATGCCATTAGCCAAAGCTAATTAACAATCACAACTTAGTCATCCATCATGCATGTCATTAGCCGAAGCTAATCATCAATCACAACTTGGTCACCTATCCTGGATGCCATTAACATTTTCATCATCGTTTCAACATTCATCAAGAACTCGATCAACATTTCATAGTTGTGTCAACATTCATCAAGAATTCAATCAAACATTTCATTTTTGTTTCATCATTCATCAAGGATTCAATGATATATCATCCATAAGCAATTCATTTCAAAACATTAACATCATACGAGAAAAAGGTGGAAACCACCTACCTGTTTCTACCCGTGGGGTGTCCTTATCCTGACGAAGGTCCGATCCTAGTCGCACCACCTAAAACGTCGATGGCCACAAATCAGTACATTTGTATTCAGAAATTGCATAATTCTTCACCATGCATGTCTTAAGCATACACAAGTTCATATTCAAGTGTTCCATGTATTACAGCCACATAATGTAATCATTGGACCTATTCAAATACATAAATCTACTGCAGAAGTTAGTTAGCGAAAGTTGGTTCGCTAATGACGTAGATTCATCAACGGACAGATTCGCTGAAACACAGAATCATCAGCAAAGTGATCGTTGGCGACACCGAAATTCGACAGCGAAAAAATGATTCACTGCAGACACCATAATTCGACAACAAAACTAATTCGTTGTTGGCACCACAATTCGGCAGCGAAAAATAATTCGTTGCAGACACCATAATTAGATAGCAAGAACTAATTCGCTGCAGACACCATAATTAGATAGCAAGAACTAATTCGCTGCAGACGACACAATTCGGCAGCAAGACAACATAATTCGATAGCAAAACCTAATTCGCTGCAAACAACACAATTCAGCAGCGAAACTGATTAGCTGCAGACAACACAATTCAACAGCAAAAACTGATTCGCTGCAGACAACACATTTTAGCAGTGAAACCTGATTCGCTGTAGACAACACAATTCGGCAGCGCATATGATTTTCGACTAACGCAAAAATTATTGAAAAAAACTAAGTCACTGTCGATTTTTGAATCGGTAGTGGCGAAGGAATCATTTATGGTTTCATTACTTCCTTTTGGCCAAATGTAAGGCTTACGCTAGACTTCCCTCTACCCATGCTTCTTGCCCAAGATGGACATAGGGCTCACCTAATCACATTCCCTTCATCATTCATCATCAACAACACAAACATCAATGCATTTTATTTAGCAAGGTTTTCCTAACTCATTCCTTCCAACATTGGCATTTAGCATAGCTACTACATAAATTCATGCATTCTCACTTGTGTTATGACAATGTACCAATACAATTCACAAACACATGCTCACTTTCTTGATTCACAACCACACATATCCATTCAACATATCAATGAACCAAGGCATTAACTAGAGAAATTCTTGTTTCAGCTGCAGCATGTCTCTCAAGGTTTATTAGCAACACAAATTCATATTTAACATTAATTCAACACATTTACATATATTTTAATCGACTCAATATGCATAAATTGCATCATTAACTCATGTATGTATTCTGTTTTTGGTTCAAGTATGTTTCTAGAGTTCTAACAAGATCATCATTCATGTATTTTGTCACTTGAGTTCATAATTTTTTCAGCCCTCATTATGGTCGGTCCTCTTTCTAGGTTTGTATATTCATAATCGTCCATTTCCCTTATTGAATGTTCTGGAGTGAGGTCACCCTTTTCAGCCCCGTTTTGTCCCTTTTTTTAGCTTAGTTTTTTCCTTAACAGTTGATGTAAAATTCTTGGGCCTGCACCCATAGTTTTCTTTTTCCTTTTGATTGCAAGGCCTTAAGAATAGGTGGAGAAAGACATGGTTCATACCTCACGAATCTAGTAGTTTTAGGAAGGGTTTAACAGTATTTCTCCCCTTCTACTCTCAGTTTGCTTCTTTCTCTTCCTCTCTTTTGGTTTCTCCTTCTCCTGTCAACCTCTACTCCCTTCATGCTTGCAGCTATTCAACCTCCTCTCAAGGTCTCCCTTCTCTCTCTCATGCCTGAGAAGGCACATGCAGCAAAGTTTATTGAGCTCTCTTTGGGAAGGAGGAAAGGGGCAAGAGTACGCAGCTCATTTTGGGAAGAGAAAAGGGGCCAAGAGTATGCAGCTCCTTTTAGGAAGAGGGAAAAGTAGCCCTCTCTCTCTATCTTCTTGGATTTATACCCCCTCTTAAATGAGGTAGGGTGTTTGGGTGCTGGACAAAGACTATCCATGTCCCCCTTTTAGGTTATTTTAGATTGGTTTCTATTCTAATTCTCCCCTAGGATAGGCCGGTCCAACACTAATTTTTGTTGGATTTTACAGTGTCGATGTCGATTCATAGATCAGCAATGAAAAACTAAGTCGCTGCCGATTTAGAAATCAGCAACAAAAACTGCATCGCTGCCGATTCAGAAATTGACAGTGAAAAACTGTCGCTGCCTATATAGAAAAAGGCAGCAAAAACTGCATCGCTGCTGATTCAAAAATCAGCAACGAAAAACTATCTCGTTGTCGATTCAGAAATTGGTAGCCAAACTATGTCGCTGTCGATTCAGAGATCGGCAACAAAAATTGCGTCACTGCCGATTATGAATCGACACCGAAAAACTATCTCTGTCGATTTAGAGATCAGTAGAAAAAACTGTATTGCTGCCGATTCAGAAATCAGCAGTGATGGTGGAGTCATTTCTGACTTTACTCTCTTTTTTTTTGTTAAGTGTTTACAATGTGTTGAGGTTAATGTTATTATTTGCATGTAAATTTAGATTGGGATGAACAAAATTTTGTTATAAGTAGATAATTTCTCACTTTAATAAAAAAAAAAACCTTTATAAGGTGAAAATTGATATCGAATATGGAAAATGGTTACGAAAGAAATAGATATTGAAATGGAGTTGTGAGATTAAGTGGCATAATGTTTTGGACATCGATTTGGGTTATGAAAATGGATACTATGGTAGCATATAGATGGGATTTATGCATGTGAGAAGTTGGACAATGTCGAAACCCAAGTAATTGTTTTATGGAAAGATAATTAAAGTAACGTCAATACTTTCAAGTTGTTGTAATGAAATGCACGTTTTACTAAATAACTAATTTTATGTATGTATGTTTTAAGTCATTTCCACTTGGCATTGCAACAGTAGATTATCAAATAGATTTTTTGTAGTTGTATTAGGTAGAGTTTGCTATTATTTTGTAATAAATTGAAGTATAAGTTTAGTTTGATCTTTTGGAGTGGTATTTAAAAACAATAAATTGTTAGTTAACTTGTATTTCATGGTGCATGTATGATATATTATTTAAAGAGTTTTATGGAATAGTATTGCATGCATTTGATGTTTAATGTGGTGATGTTGATAATGGATGATTATGGGTTGAGGGTATACTTGAGGCTATCCGGATGATTATGAAAGTATGTATTGATTATTATTGTTATGCATGTTAAAAATCTGGATAAAGTTTTCATATAAAGAAAACTTTGCTAAAATTTCATTGAAAAAAGTAATAAACTAGGTTAAGTATTGCATCAAAGTATGAAAAGTATTGAGTTCTATAAATATTAATGAAAAGATTCGCGAAAAGCAAAATTACCTAAATTTTTACATAGATGATTATTAGAAGTGAGAATAAATGCATTTAAAAGTTTAAGGTGTTACAATGCCAATATTTTTTTTATAGGACTCGTAGCAAGGAGCAAGTAAGTTGGCTGGTAAAATCTAAAAGGTAAGTTGGCTGGTAAAATCTAAAAGTGATTAGAAGATTATTGTATACACTACTATGACTTTATTCATAATTCCATCATGGACACAACCATGTAATCCCTTTGATTCTATTTTTTTGTTCTTTTCATGCCATTCTTTTATATTTGTTTTTGCTCAACTATTAATTAAATGCACTTGTCCTTTTAACTATTAATAATGCTTTAAAAGGCATGGTATTTTTACTACAGTAATCCGTAGTGAAAACTCCATTATATCTTTAAAGAACTAATCAAATAAACTGACCATTTAAAAGTAAAATAAACTTTTTATAGAGACACAATAGTCATTGTCAAATTCAATAGGGTCAAATTAGTATTTGGGAACATTTCAATGACTAAAATAATCTTAGGACGAAAAAGAAAATGGATTGTGTATGTTGTTACCCAATTTTTGATCCATGTTTTGATAAATTTTCAGAAAAATTCAAAAATAGCAAAAAACATTAAAAATCCAAAAAATACATTTTTAATACATTTGCATCGTTTTTAACATTTTTAGCATCGTCTCAAAAGAATTTAAATTTTTAAAGATATTTGGAACGCGTTCAACTTTTAATGTGTTATTTTTAAAATCATTGATTTTCCTCATTGAGTCGATGTTGATATTGCTCGTTTTCAAAAAAATACAAAAAAATAAAAAAAATCAAAATTTACAAAAAAAAAAAGAAGTTGAGGGACCAATTTTGAGGCCCAAGCAACATTTTGCCTATAAATACTGGTCTTCAAACACACACAAGGGGAGGGCAATTTTAAAACATTAGAAAAATACAAAAAAAAAACCCTAACCCTACAAACCCATCTTTTCCAAAGACCCAGCCGCCCCCACTTGGCTAAAAAGGAAATGAAGCGGCGCCCCCCCTGGATTCGGTTTCTTCTTCCTTCAGCCGGACAAGCCTCCCTTCTCAGCCGCCAATGAACCTCCTCCCTGGGCGCTACCCACAGACTATACCCACATAACCCCCTTAAACAAACACCCCACTTCACATAGCGTCCCCACTTCCCTGATCTTCTCCTTCATATCCTCCTCCCAGTAGCGGTGGCCCCGCTAACCCTTAGCACCAGACCTTCCCTCTCCTAGCCAACACAGACAGAGACCGGCTTCTGCACCTTCCTCTTCCCTGGTCGGCTCACCTCAAGCCTCCCCTTTCATACACATGGCTGAAACCGTCAATCTCACAACCTTCCCATCTCCACCCGAAGCAGCCCTATCTGTCAACTGGCCAGCTCGCCAAGACCGGCCTCCATTGAGCCCCTCGCCAGATCTCCCTCACCTGGCTGACACCACAGACGCCCAGCCAAGGCTACCCCTCTGCACACCACAGATCGACCCGTCTTCGGCCTCCCGCAGCAAAGCCGACCTCGCAACAACTCCTCCCCCACTAACGGCTGCACCCGTAGCTCCGGCCTCCAGCTCCTTCCTTAGGTGCCAAGTTTGCCACCTGAAGAAGGAGAGAACAGAAAACTAGGGGGAAGAAAGAAGACCGGGAGCAGATCTAAGGAGAAAACAAAACAAAAACCACTGCTTTGTTACGTTTTTGGTTGTTTTGCAGGGTACCACCGGCGAAGAAAGGAAGAGAAGAAGAAAGCAGGCCAAATCTACCCGTTTCCAGGCGTTGCCTGCGGTGGCGCGTGAGCCCACGCATCGCCAGTGACGGTGGCGCGTGGAGCAGACACACCGCCGCTATTGAAATGTCCAGAACCTTCCTCGGCACTGTTCCGGTGATGCAGAAGACCTTCCCTATAATTTCAGATTGTTTTAGGGGCTATTTTGTAATTTTTAAATTGTTTAATGTAATTTTTGTTTAGTTTTTGAATTTTTATAATTTGTAGTGTGTATGTGTAAAGAAAAAAAAAGAAAAAAAATATAGGAAAAGTGTATGTGTGTGTTTTTATTTGTTTTATGGATGTTTTTTTATGATAAAATTGCAAAAAAAACAAAGAAGAATTTAATATTTTGATTTGATCACGGTCAAGAAGAATTATGAACTTACACAGAAGTCGTATTTATAATATTTGATAAGAAGACAAAATTTTTAAAACTTCTTTAACACATCAAAGTCACGAAGCAGCTTACCTCAGGTAGGGTGCGTTAGGGGTGCTAATACCTTCCTTAACCACAACCAGTCCCTTACTCGTGAATCTCTGACAAGACCAGTATACCCAGGTTTCCTAGTATCCCTCAATTAAATACTAGGTGGCGACTCCCAACGAACTAATCAACAGCAAACACAATAAAAAAAATCATCAAACCGACGCCGCGTAGGAGACGTGCGATAGTGTATAGGGGGCTTTATAGACATTTTTGTTTTCTATGCAAGTGAAATTACTTAAATGCCTTTGAGATCAAAGAATTAAAACTTCCTTTCATGGAATTTTTGGTCTTTGGTTGTTTTGTTATATTCATGTTCCATAAGAGAAAATTTGGACTTTTTGTAAATATAAAATATTAATAAAAAAAAAAAGGTAGTTGGTGTATGTCAAGCACTCGTCAATAAGATGACACTACATGCGCTCTTTAGGCGGTGTGTGCAGTGTTATATGGCAATGAGACGTTTGCCTTCCACAACGGCATTAGAATCACATCAACATCCTTTTCCTGGTGGTACAACGTGTGTGTGAGGAGGCGTGACGGTTAGGCTCCGATGGGCTTTTTTTCTTCTCCTCCCTCTTTTATCTCTCTTTTCTTTGCCATATTATAAAGGTGTCCTCTTATTTATATTTAATATTTAATTTGTTCTTCATTCTTTTGGTTGTTATTTGTTTTGTTTTTATCTTTTTTTAATTGATTTTTTTTCTTCAATTTCATCCCCCATCATTTATTTTAATTTTATTTCTATATCAAATTTGGTCCACATTCTTTTTAATTTTTTAATCCTTTTACTAGTTAAATTTTGTTTTCAATTACATCTCTCAACATTTGATTTTAGTTTATTCTTATGTTGAATTTTATTCTCATTCTTTTTATTACTTTGTTTATCATTTTTTTATTGTATTTTTTTTTCAATTTCACCCCTCAGTAATTTTTTATTAAGGTTTTTTCTGTCTTTTTTTTTTTTTTTTATGGGTTTAGTCCCGACCTCATGACTAAGGTCATGGGTTTTAAAGGTTAACATGGGTTGACCCAAATCTCTTTTTATTCTATTTTTTAAATATTTTTTTTTAATTTCTCTATTCAACATTGAGTTTTTTAATAGTTGGGCTTTATAATTTTACTCAATTCGTTTTCATTAATATTTTTTTTTACCTTTTATTAGCACGAATAATTGTTTGATTAAATAATTTATTCTAAGAAACATAGCTATTGAAAACAATAAAGTACATAACTCATATTGTGAGATCAAATATATAAATCTTAGTTATCTCTTGATCAAATATCAATTTATATTAATTAGATGCATGTATAAGTATTTTGATTTATGATTGATAATTGTTTTATATCCAAAAACATGTTGGAAAAACCTATATATTCATTTATTCACTAAAAAACAATATCTGAACCACGGAAAAATGCAAATCAAATCATTACCAAATATACTAATGAACAGAAAAAGTAACAGTAAGCTATTACTTTTACTCCTACCAAGTTCAACTATTAACACCATTGTTCATAGGAACAATATAATTTATTATTTTTTATTATCAAATATCTTTGTATTTGAAATTTCATTCTTCAAAGTTATATTATCATAGTTTTATATATTGATATTTCTTTCTATTTGTATTATATTGCAAATACAAGTGGTTGATAAATTTTTTGATGAGTTTTATGAAATAAGCTTTATCCGTAGTTGAAAAAAGAAATTAAAAGAACTCAAATTTAAAAACAATAGGTCTCATTTGCATATTAGCATGAAAAACTTAATTTCTTCTCTAAAGTTTTGGTTTACCTATTTTTTAGCTCTTATTTTTTAGCATTACGATGATATTCTAGCCATCATAAAAATTGATTTTGTGTTAGTGAGTTTGCTTTTTCGATGAGAATTCAATAGAAATGATGTTGCTCTTTAATTATATCAGAAAAGATAGATCAAGTCCATCTATTATTTTTATTCGCTTAATTTACAATTATTTATAGAGATTAAAGGTTGCTTTGCGGTTGAAATGGGTTTATTAATGCTTCTAGGATGTTTTTTTTTATATTTTCAGCCAAGAGCACATGGATTTTTGGATCCCTGACAGGCACGTGGAGCTAGCTTGTTAGTACTACCTAGCATATTTTTTAAAACTTTTGATTAATTTTTTATTTAAATTTATTTGATATCCTTTTATTTATTTATTTTTACTATGCATATATTTTTATTTAAGTTTTATTTAACACCCTCTCTCTTATTTTTTTAAATTATTTAGTTTACCTTTTTTAAATAGTAATTAATATTTTAATTGTTTTTTTTAATTTTACAATGCTTCAAATAGATTATTATAATTTTTTCTTAATTTTTCCTTTTTCTTTTATATAAATAAATTGTATTTATGTGATGTATTTACAATAATGAAAAATAAATATTTACAGGAAAGGTATCAAATAAAATTATAATAGAGAAACTCATTGTTTCATTAAGGCAGAAAAAAACTTTGAGAAAACTATAATGATTTGAATAAAAAAAGAGGAGGAAAGAGTATATTCTTAATAAAAAAAAATTAATTACCTTATTCATGCATTTTTTTTCATGAGATGCATAGTTATTGTTTTTTTAAGCAAAAACTTATTATAAATTTAAAAAAAATAATTATAAATGAATCATCTCAGGTACGAGAACAATAAATTTGATAAACAAATTAAAAAACAAATTACGAAAAATAGATTTCATATATATATATATATATATATATATATATATATATATAGAGCATAGTTTCTTTCACTGGTTACGAGTAGGCTACAATTTAATGTTCTTCCAACAGCATGATATTAGGTGCGAAGTTTTCAAAAATCAATTCCACAAACTCTTCATACAACATGAGAGAAACAACGCCATCCCTTCACCTTTAGAATGGAAAATAAATAAATAAATAAATAAATCATTTCGAACTCCAAAGAACATGAATGAATACCAAAATCGTCAAACCACAAGAACAAACACTTAACAGAAACATCTCTGCTACCAAGAAAAAACCATCAGCTTTTTTCCTTTCTAAAAGTCCCAAAAATGAGAGTCATACAGCCCTGGAGAATAATGTTAGGCATCTACAATTCAGCTTATTCCTAACTATGCAAACAATCAGGAAATTGCCCCCTCTTCAAACACTTACAAGCAAGATCATTTGGTCCATATCTTTGTTCCCTTGAAAAATTGCTAGCGTCATATGTGTTCCAAGTTTCCAAATTGGCAATGGACCACAAGCATTTCAAAACGAAAGATCAAAGAATCTTAAGGGAAGGAATCAGGGGAAACCCTTTCACTGATTGTAGAACCAAATTGTGGGCCACCCTTACGATATGAGATTAGAAACTCAACAGGGTATCCCTTCAGCTTATGTGGTACAATCCCAAGATCACTGAATGTTAAAGCTGCAAGCCGGACCCCCAAAGGCAACCACCAACAATGTGAGAAAATATTGAAACAACACAGCAAAGAAGGAAAACATTAACTTACTGAACTCACCATTCTCTGACACGACTGTATCCATGGTAAGGGCATTGATCTCATCCAGGTTGAACATCTTGGGATTAGGTAACGGAAATGGAAGCTTATTAAGCAATATTTCTCGTGGTGTTGCAAAGGCCTACGAACATTCAAAACACAGGTGCAATTCAATGATATGAAGATGTCCTGTTGAAAGCTTCCATCTAGCAAAGATAGACATGAGGATGCATAGCCACAAAAATATTTGTGAAAGACACGCCAACACTAATTTTATTTGGCATTGTGCATGATAGAAGATATCTGCTGGGTATCAGGAAGTTTGTGCACATATCTGCGTAAGCACATGCCTACATGGTAATATAATATATCTGCTGGATACTAGAAGTCTGTTTGTTCCAATACAAGCATTATCATCTCTTTTTGGTACATGTGAATTTCAGATCAAACAGCTCAAACTCAAGCATTATTGTCTACTCAGTGCAGGTTAAGCAGACACTTTCAAACGACCTAGAGTCTTATTGGTAGTTGATGCCAGTTTTAAAAGTACATTCTTCTTTTGAGTTAAATTACCTTGGCAATGGGAAATGGAACTTTCACATAGCGAGGCCATTCACGAATCACGTCATACATAAGCTCTGCCTGCATTGCACACAAGACTTCTGTAGTTTCAGGCTTTCAGCAAGTATCACAGTATGAAAATTAACAAAACAGGAGAGAGGTTACCAATTCATGCACGGTAAAGATTTCTGGCCCACCAAGCTCATATACTTTCCCCATACTGGTTCCATCATCTTTCAAGGCTGCAATAATTGCAGCAGCAATATCAACAACATATACAGGTTGGATTCTGCAAACAAGACCCTATTAGGAATATATACACAAAAAGTTCAGAAAGTTTTTTTTTTTTTTTTTCATTACATTATTGACGTACTTGGTAGATCCATCTCCAATGAGCGGGAGAAAGGAATATTTTTTTGTGAAGTGGGCCCACCGGTTCAAAATACGATCCTCTGTACCAATCATCACAGCAGGTTTCATGACTGTTGCCTGTTAAGGTCAATGTATGTAAAGACTTGCCTTTTGAAAAAGCAACATGGTTACAGCTAAAAGGCGGGGGGAAATGCTAGAAGGTAGAGCATTTTCTTGCATGGTCTTAAATCAGCTTTGATTTGCACCTTATAAGCATGGTTGTCCAGCCAACTTTTTTTGCCTTTCCGTCTGCAATATGTTATGGATACCACAGTGGACAACTAAAGGAGGTCATGTCTGTATTTGTATTTGAGTTGTCCCTGTTGTGGGAACTTCAAACTTAAAAAATGTCCAGATATGATGCATCTTCCAAGTAATGTCTAAAGAAGTGACAGCATATCTCACAACAATGTCTAGAACCAATAGCTACCATAAAACTAAAAGAACTCCACATAGAGTCAGTTGATTTTGCTTTGTTTTTCTAGGTAATTATACAGTTTTTATTGGGAATATCGTGAGCCAACAATTAAGTTGACTCAAGAAGACCATGCAACAGTTAAAAGGTCTACCCAATCCTGAAGCAACATACTTCATGATAACACTAAAGGAAATAAAGCTTTCCTTTTTCTTTGTGTTAAAATATTTATACCCATTAAAAAAAATCTTGAGTCATCTCCAAAAAAATACATGATATTCTTGTAGTACCCTTACAACCCAGGGCACATAGTTGAAGTTATTCAAAATAAAAGGGGTTACCAAACTCAAACCAGATTAAGAGGCTGATTCTCGCAAACTCTTTTTACAGTTTTTGATGGGTCCAGAGACAAAAGCACAAGTCGTCAATTATAATTTTAAGCATCCAAATACTTCTCTAATCCCATGTAGCAAAGTCATGAAAAAAACCATATAGATACATAAATATTATTGCAGTAAAGAAAATTTGATCTTCAAACAATACTGTCTGATTGCAATTGGCTGAAGCAAATATGAAACCATTTCAAACAATCAAAAAAATAAAAAGAAATCAAGCAGGTATCAAAAGCAAGCAGACATAACACAACAATGCAACAATCCCTTGTCACTTAGCTTTGAATCAATAAAAACACATTAAAACACAAATGCATGCAAAACCACCACCGCATTCCTTTTGGTTGGAGGAAATTGGAAGGCAAGACAAAGAAGTGAAAGGAAAGAGAGCAGCCATTGTTTTGTTGTTTGGCAAAGGAGCTTCCCTTCCGAAATAACAAAAACATTTCCATCCTAAAGTGGATAGAATTGAGGGAAAAACATACTTTTGTTGGATCAAGGTAACAAAATCCTTTCCACCAAAAGTAGGATACTAAAATGTGTGATGAAATTTTGGCATTGGAGATTGGAACGGCCATTGGATTTAAAGCAAAATGACAGCTCCAATACCCCCATGTCCTTGAAAACCAAGTTCACCTTAATAAGCACGAAGCACATAAAAGATGGTTGGAGTATGGGGGCAAAAACAACCCCTAAGAGCATAAGCAGTGTATGCATCAAGATCGCTGTAGGGTAGAAGAAACTAAGCTCCCATGTTATGATACCTAAAGAAATCCAAATGATGCATCATTAGCATAGGCCATAGGAAAACCAAGACTAAATATTTACCTCAGGCATTTCTCTCAAAACAGCTTCCTCTCCAGCAGCCTTAGCTCTTAGCAGTCGTGATGGTGATGATGCAGATGCTCCTAAACAAGAAACTTGAATAAATCTCATTATACCTCCATGTTCTTTAGAAATCTGCAGAAGTCGGGAAAGATAATGCAGTAAATGAGTGAAAGGAAAAAAGAAACTTCTGACTTGAATTTGTCAGAGAACAGGGTCGCAAATGATGAAGACCTAAGATAGTAAGACAACATAGGACATATGTTGCTTCCTCAAAATCCACAGCCAGGAGAATCAGAACACCTGCAGTATCATAACCCAACAGCATTATCAGGATTTAACAAGAAGTGCTGCACATACCATAGCAAGTTGTCCGGCCATGGCATGATTCAATTCCTCAAAACTGTAGTTTCTTGTCTCATAATCCCTTCCTGCCAATGATAGCGCATAATTGAATGAGTAGACTTGCAAGCTCTAAGAATTAAAAAGCTCAAAGATATCACAAGTGAAGAGGTTACCAATAAGATTAATAACAACATTGGCCTTTGCCATTACAGCCTTAATGGAATTCTCATCTCTCGGGTTGTACTTCATTGGTACTATCTGAACAAGTAAAACGAGAACGTATCAACATTATCAGGAATACCATAAACATAATAAACAACATCCTAGAACATGCAACAATAAAAACCCATGCTTCAGTCCAGACAGACTTTACATGATGAAAAACTCTATATTAATTCACTACTCTACCTGACCCAAATCACCCATCAACTTGAGGTGGCGAGGATCATCATCAGAACCTCTGAACGGAACTAAAACTTGAGAGCCCATTTTTGCTGGAGCACAAATCAAGCAGGAAATAAGAATTGCAGACAAAAACTAAAAACACTTCAAGCGAAGAAGTTTTTGAAGTTTTTGATAATAAACTAATACTACAAGCAACTCACCAAGCTGTTGCACAACATATCGACCAAGGAACCCTGTAGCTCCAAACACCGTAGCAACAATTCCACTGCAAAAAATAAAAATTTAATTAACTCTAAAACATCTGCAAAAATTAAACAAACAATGCAATCTTCTGCAAATAAAACTCATTCTATTTTATGTTTCCTCAGAGATACCGCATTCAATAAGAACGAATACAATTAACAAGAAAACATTTTTCACTGAGATTGTAGAGATGAAAGATACAGAATTACCTGACAGAGGATCTTCCACCAGTGCCCTTGCGAATAAGGTGGCCTACACCTCTGGTTGCCAGAGTAGATCCGTATCGTGGGTGATCAGCTCCATAAACTGCAAATTAATAATAAAATGAAAAATGTCGTCGTAACTTGAAATTAAGAAAGAAAAACCCTAGAAATGCGGAGGATTACGGTGATCGGATAGCGGGTAAATTGATTTGAAAGAAGATATCTGGGATTGGTGACCTAATCGCCTCGATATGGCCTGCATCCTTCTTCGTTCGAGGGGACAGGGAATGGAGTCTGGAAGTTCTGCTAGAGAGAGATGCTGTGGATTGAGGGATTTGGATTTAGGATCTGGATCTGGATCTGGATTTGCGACCCGGTCCACTTAGATTTACTGTAGCATTTTGTACTCTTGTAATTGATTGGTATTTTTTTTCTTTTTCTTTTATTTTAAGGCAATAATACTGTATTCTTACAACAAAAATACGGGATAATTACGTAAGTTGACATAAATTCTTATAGTATAACCCTACCTCAAATGCATATTACAAAATATATCTTCTAATACATAAAATATATATATATATATATATATATATATTCTTCTTTCCTCTTCCAAGGCTTGCATACAAGTGCATACATATTTTATATTCACCGTACAAAAATTCTTCTCCTCTTTCGAGTTGTATGGATAGAGGTTTGGTTGGTTTATTTTAATTAATAAAAAAAATATTTTTCTTGTTTATTCTATTTTTAATGTAGAAATAAAGTGATTTGGTTATTTTAAGTTTGTTTAGGTTGGTTGTTGAAGAAACGCATCAATTAATAGTATATTTATTTCTGTGGTTGAGGTTGGATATAATTTAATTATGCATAAAATCCAATCATGAAAGCTAATTTTTTTTATTTTTCTTAGTTATTTTAATAGGTTTTATACACAAAACTCAACATCAATCACAAAAACAAACACATAGTATAATTGTTGAGTAACGTAGAACAATTTGCATCTATCGTTTGCATAAATCGACAAGCAAAATTCATCTTAAGAACAAATGGTACAATTTTTGCGATAATTACATGTTCTTGTTATAATAAGTGCTTCAACAAGTAAGTGTGATTTAATTTGTTTACGTTTTCTATTACTTTAATATCTTTTAGATGGCATGCTAGTTTAATAATTTATGTTTATTTGTATGCATGTTTATTTTATTCTTTGTAATATGTAATTTGATGTTTAATATAATATTTAGATTTAAACATTAATTAGCTTCAATTTAAATAAATTCAGTTTTATTTATCTTTGAAAAATAAATTAAAAATAAATTAAATTTAAATCCAACTATCTTAAGTCAAATTTTAAAGTTTTATAGTTTTGAAAATCTAGTTTAATTAACAATTTATGAAGGATTTAATTCAATTAGTTTTCATTTGAGTATTATTGTTGTTGTTGTTTGTTTATTAATCAAATAATTTTGAATTATTTAATTGAAAAACAGAAACTAAATATGTTGCTTCATGATTTTCATTTAGTTTAAAATCATTTATTGGTTACATGTGTTATAAAACTATACAATATGAGTTTTATTATTTTAATAAAATGTATAAAAGTTTTTAGCATTTTATATTCTCGCGCGAGAGGTGTTATAACCTAATTTTTACCCTTTCAAAATTTTCAAAAAAGATTGTCTTCAAAAATCATTTTAAAAAAATCATGTTTAAAGATAATGTTTTCAAGAAAAATATTCAGAAAAAAAAAAGATTTCAGAAATAAAATATAGTTTGGGGTTTGAAATCAAGCATGAATTTAATTTACAAGATTTCAAAAATCATGGTCAAAAGTCATGTGAGCATGCAATTTTGGGTTTAGTTGAAGAAAATCAAAAGAGATGGTTGAAATTGGTCATAATAAAAAAAAATAGAAACAAAGTGGAAAAGATGGCAATGTTTGAAAGTCTAATTCATTCAATTAAAAGCCTAATTGATGAGGAAATTGAAATTATAGACAAAATTTGATAAATTTACAGGCCAATGACCAAAATAAAAGAGATGAAAAAATGTAGAGTTCCAATTAATTCAATTAGAAACTTAATTGAAAAAGAAATTAAAATTTAGAGTCAATTTGAAAATAATTGAAAGAATTAAAGAACCAATGACCAAAATGAAAGATGTGCTGAAATTTTGGGATCCTATTAATTCAATCAGGGGTGAATTGAAGAGGAAAAAATAAATTAAAGGATCAATGACTAAAATGGAATAGGTGTTGGAATTTAGGGACCTAATTAATGCAATTAGACTCTTAATTGTAGAGATAACACTTAATTGAAGAGATAATAATAATAATAATAATAAAATACCATTAAATGAATCAGTGTTTAGCACCATAAAAAATGCTAAAAGCATTAAAACAACAATGTTTTGAAGGGGAAGACAACCTTTTCTTCTCCCTCACACCAAGCATGCATGATTTTTGTTTTTTATTTTTCTTTTTACAATTATTTTTAGAGCTACTTTGGACCACCATTTCTCTCTTTCACATTAGCATTAATGGCTAAAAGATAGTCATTCTCTTCCTTTACACTTGTGCTTTATTTTTAGCCAAATACCTGCTTCATTGTCTCTTTGTGGTGGTAAAAAATGCCTGTCAAAGAAGCCAATCGAGCATGTTGTACAAAGTGTACAATAATGGTGGATGACTAAGATTGATCATAGAAGATCGATGATTCAAATTAACCCATCGAAAAAGGTTTTAAGACCTTTCTCCATGCCTATAAATAGAAAGGCATGTGAAGAAGAAGGGAGAACAAGCCTAGAGAGAGAGAGAGAGAGAGAGAGAGAGAGACCAAAATTTAAGAAAGATAATGGAGAAGAAGGTTTAAACTTAAACCAACTTGTCCAAAGGGTTGAGGGAAGTAAGAAGAAAAGAAAAAAAAGGAAAACATATATAAAAAAATGAATTGTGAATAAGAGGGAAAAGTTAGTTTTTGGCACCATACCGGTTCATTTTGAACCAAAGAATTCCAGAGGGTATAAAAGAGTAAGAGAAGAAGAAAGGAAAGAGAAAAGCAAATAAAAAAAAGCACTAACCAAGAAGGAAAAAAAAAAGAACCTTATTCTAGAGAGAGAAAACAACCATAATCCTCTCCACCACTTATCAACCATCATTGGAGCCACCAAAAACCTCCACACACCTCCCTATTCAGCTGAAACCATCCTTGAGATAAATCACAACCCATTTTCCCTTTGTTTTCTTTTTTTAGGGTTTATGATAAAATAGTACAAAATGATGCTTTATATGCTTTTTTTTTAAATGCATAAAAAAATATAAAAAAATGATGTTTTTAGGCTTAGTTAAGTTTAATCTAGATATTTTGTGTTTTTATTAAAAATATGGTGGCTAAATTTGTGGAAAAAATGCATGAATAAAAATATAAAATTTGGCTTTTAGGGTTTGTTTGTGTGTCATTTAGGTTTTGCATGCCTCTTATGTTAAAATTAAAAAAAAAATCAAATTTTAATGTATGATTTTGATGCATGAATGAATAACATGAGACTTGAGATCCCTTATTTGAAGGTTTAAGTTGTCATCTTCAGTTTGTATTCTTATGCTTGCTTTCATCTTCATGTTCATGCTAAAAAATATATTTTAAAATCCTTTGCATATGGATTGAACTTCTCAGTAAAAAAAAAAAAAAGCATAAGTACTTTATTTTTATGTAAATTTTACAAAGTTTACATGCATAGTAATTCTAGTGTTTATATTCCAATATTTCTAAGAAATAAAATCTTAAAAAATATGTTTTCATCATATTTCATGCATATTGGGTTTTATAACTTGAGGTTTGATACAAATTAAAAAGACCTTTATAGGCCGACATTCCAAAACCATGTCGAAATTTTTTTTTAAAATCATATAAAAAATAAATGTTGTATTATTTATTTATAATGTTTGAGATAAATAGATTCATAAATGAGGGAAACACTTAAACACTAGAGATTAAATAGAGGGGAAATGAATTTAGAGAGAGAAAGAAAAGAAATAGAAGGAAGAAGGAAGAAGGAAGAAGGAAGAAGCTTAAAAAAATTCAACAGAGTAGCTTTTGAAGTTCAGATTATTACTAGGTAAGATGTGTAGAACCCATCCATATCGATTTGAATAAAGGTTAATTGACTTTGATCAAAATCCTAGCAAAATCAAATTAGGGTTTTTAGTATAAATTGAGGAAATTGTTAAAATTGATCAATTTGAGGCAATTAGGATGGAAAAGGTTTTGTTTGATGTTGAATTATGATGATAGGAAGAAAGAAAATCATGTTAGAGAGATAGGGAGAGAGGCTGGCCAATAGGAAAAAAAATGGAGGATATGTTTGAAACTCTTTAATGTTTAGTAATTGAGTAGAATTAATGTGAATTATTATATGGGCATTGTTGTTCATGAAAATGATAGTCCAATTATATGCGATGATATTTTAGTGTAATATAATTTAAGGTACTTAAAGAATTTGGAAAGTAAAAAGTGTGGATTAAGAAACTAAGTGATTTTGATGATGGATTTTATATATTATAGTTGATGTGGAAGTTAACAAATTGACAAGGATGCTTTACATATGTGATTATTGAGGTTAATGAAGTTGTAATGCAAGTTATTTGTGAAATAAATAAAATTGAGATAGAGGATGGTGTGCTTATGTTGGATAATAATACAAAGCATATTATTTAAAAGACCATGGAAATGATTATGTAATGTGACATAGATGTAAGAAAAATTGATATGGAAATTATTTTGAGCATATATATTTATATATATTGTTTGATATGAAATTAAATTTCATATAAATTGAAGAATTAAGTGAAATAAATTTTTAAATATAACTATGGTTATGGAAGATACATGGGTGTAGGAAATTTCAAGATTTTCTTTTAATTAAAATAAAAAAATTTGGATTTAATGAGAATTGAAAATGAATTTTAATGATAGTTGAAGTATTTATGATAATGTTTCTTGTTGGAATAAGAGAGACTAGCGACTTAGGACAACAACAGGGGATAACATCACGAGCATAAAGCTTAGGTAGGTATTTAACACTTTAACACTTTTATGTTGAATCAAGTAACTGTGCTTTTAATAAATGTAGTCTCTCTCTCTCTCTCTGTGTGTGTGTGTGTGTGTGTATCTCTGTGTGTGTATTGATGTAAGTGGAACTAGCTATTCTATAATGGAGCTAGTGCCTAATAAGGGGTAATGTAACTAGTTATCCTCTAATGGAGCTAGTGCCTGAAAATTGACAGTGCAACTAGTTATCCGGTGATCGAATTAGTACTCGGTAATTGAGCGGTTAAATTAGTTAACTAGTAAGTGGGATTATACCTAGTGGCATCGGTTCGAGAATGACCAGAACATATGACCTAGCAAGATGATTCAATAAGACCATAAAGTTGATTGAAAGATAATTTAAGCCTATAACATAACATGAGAGTTGTCTTATTTTTTGTATGTTTGTTATATGGTTTTAATTATAACTAGTGTTAAATCAATTTTACATTGTATGATTTAATATACAAGATTTAAAACTAAATTATTTATAATAAGCATTAATTTCTTAGAATACAAACACATTCAAATATAAATACAAAAAAAACTATATTGCTAGCTAAAATAAAGACGTTGTTGTCCCCGATAATTTAAACATTTACAATTCTTTAACATACGAGTGATTTTCATCTATGCATATACTTTCCAGCTCGAGGGTGTGAGGTATCTAATAATATATTTATATAACATGTGAATATTAAGCAAAAACTAGAAATTTACAGTTAATAATATACAATTAAAATAAGGATTATTTGAAGCATACACAATAATATATTATTATTATTATTATTATTATTATTATTATTATTATTATTATTATTGTGAAATTCATCCAATCCATCTCATTTATCTAAAATCACTTTCTTACATTAACAAAATCCAAGTCAAAATTCTTTTTTCTCCTTTTTATATGCCTTGGCTGAAATTCCTACAAGGAAAAATGGTGAAAATTTTCCCTCTTCATTTTTTTTTTTTTGTAAAATCCTTATCTATTCTATTTATTAACATTTATCATTTAGTTCAATTCCCACAACTTTCAATTGCATTAAATGCCTCATTCTCCCAAATCTTCTCCTTTAGCCGAGACCAATAATTAGCATGTGGGCGGGGGGGGGGGCCGGGTAGGGGTGGGAGTTTGCTTCTTCCATTTCTAAATTAAACATCTGCCCAATCATAATTCACACTTTCTAATATGACTCAATCATAAATTGCATCATTTCAATAATTAACACCATAAATCTCCAATTTCATATAATCATAGCAATTTAATTTCTTCATCAAAACACAAAATTATAACAATTAATCATTTTAAACATGTTCTTTAATTTACTTAGATAAAGATTTAAGGAATGAATGCAAGAAAGATTCAAGTTTTCTTCTTCTCCATTTTTAATCCCTAGCTTTAGATTTGTTTCTTCAAAACAACTTCCAAGCACTAAATCACCCCTCTCAATTGTCTAACTAAGTTCTAATCACTCTAATTACACTTCTTTTATTTTTTTTATATACTTAACAAGAAAACAAATAGAAAATCACACAAATTGTCTCCCTCTCTTAAGGTTTGTAGCCATTGACCAAGAGAAGAAAAATTGGGCATTTATATAGTCCCATCTTTTAAATTTTGCACATTGACCCTTTTTGTTTAGCCTTTTTCAAATTTGTCCCCATCCTTTCCTTCTCACTAAATTAATACCTTATAACTTTTATTTTGTTTAATTTTGCCCCTCTCAAAGCTTACTTACTTATTTACTATTACTATTACTATTACTATTTCTATTATTATTATTATTATTATTATTATTATTATTATTATTATTATTTGATTTTATGTCGGGTTAGATTATAACCAGCTTTTTATAATGACAATTTCAAAATCTTTGAATTTTCAAAAGAAAATGCTTCCAGTTTTTACTCTGAGTGCGCTTTTCAGCCCTCGGAAGGATCCATTATTTCTTGATATGGTGAGTCCATCATCTCTCATTTTTCTTTTTCTTATTTACAACGCTTATTATCTAAAGTCTCTTACGAGACTTTCTATAGTAAGCATTATAATGAGGGGGGCAACTATCATAACCCAATTCTGGGTTATTCTCCAAAATTTATTTTTTATTCAAAATAAAAATCAAAAAATAAAATAAAGGTTGGCAACGTGGAGAACGCAGATCAAAGAGGATTACAAAAAAATCAAGCTGCAATTTTGGAGGAAATTCAAGACCTAATTATATCCCATTATGCCCAAAAATAGAGGAAAAAATGCAAATTCAAGGTTAAATTAAATGACTATTAGATGAATTTCATAAAACTTAAGTCCAATGACATAATTAAATTTTTAATAGGCCAATTTAATTTAATCATGGGCCAAATTGAATTTTAATTATGTTTATGAATTAATTTGGGTCCAATTGAAAGATTTAATTAAATGCGAGGACTTAATTATACTTTAAATGGGTCAAATTAATTTTATTAGGGGCTTAATTGGTAAAAACTTAAGTTTGGAAGGTTAATTTGGGCTTAATTGAGAAGATTGGAATTTTAAAAGACTAAATTTAATTTTTACCAAATTAATTGATTGAAATCAGGGGCAAAATTGCAAGAAAATTAAAGTTTTTGGGTCAATTAGGTGTCAAATTGAAGAAATTCGCAGCCAAGGACCATTTTGTAAAAGGCAGTAAACTATAGGGGTTTAATTGACAAAAATCAGGGGTAAAACTGAAAAAATTGAAAGTTTAATAGTCAATTGAGAGTCAAATTCCATATCTCCGAGACCAGGATCAAAGTACAAAAAGAGCCAAAATCCGGGGTTAAAATTGATGTTTTTCCAGAGACTCAATTGCATAAAATTAAAAGTTTGAAGTCAATCAGAGGTGTGTATATACAAAAAATCAAAAATCAAAGGACTAAAATGAACTATACCAAAACGGCGCCGTTTTGGTTACTATTCATCTTTTTCTTCAATTTTCTTTAAAATGACAACTCAGGGAGGCTACTTTGCAGATGCATTCAATGCCTCTAAACTTCACCAAATTTGACAACTCTTGAACCAAAATGATCACCTAACAACCCTTTATCCCCAGGTATGGCTCGCTCAGTCCAAGTGACATCACAACGTTCATGGTGCCGACCTAAAATGGTCAACTTAGACAGCCTTGAACTATCAGGTATGATAGTTCATGGTGCTTACTTTGAGTCAACAGTTGAGATCCTTCTAAACCGAATCAAGAGTCAAAGTTTTCTCCTGTGTAGACAAGATTACCCTATTCTAACCCCTATAAATAGGGGTGGATTTTATGGCCTGAGCAGGAATAAAATCGGGTCCAAAGTTGACGAAAAACCAGCCTCTTCCCCCAGTTTTCTGCCATTTCTCTCTCTCTCTCTCTCTCTCTCTCTCTCTCTCTCTCCATCGTTCCTTCTGCCGCTACCACCACAACACCATTGTGATTGAGGGTAGCTCAACCTCTTCCACCAACCTAACTCCTCACCGGCGGCAGAAACCATCACCACCATCACCAACCTTTTCTTTTTCTCTGTGAGCTCTCTTACACCACGACAACCGTGGTTCTTGTCTCCAGTTGCGCCTTGAACCACCACTTCTTCTTTAGTCACATGGAGTACCACTAGCTTGTCCGTCATCAGCTCCACCCCCCAAAGCTAGCCCAACCACCAACTGCCACCAAGAGCCACCATTGCTCCCTCTCTGTCTCTACAGACCTCTCATTTCTCCTTCTTTTTCTCTCTCTCTCTCTCTCTCTCTGCCACTAGCCTCCGCCGTTGCGACCGTCAGCCAGACATCGCCACCACGTCAGGTAGCCTACTCTTCCCCTTCTTCCTTTTCTTCTTCTTCTCCTTCTCTGTTCACTGTGTGAACAGTGGGCATGAATTATAATTCACGTTCACTATTTATGTAACAATTGACTTTGGGCCAGGCCAATTCTAGCCTAGACCAAATGTCTGGGCCGGATCCAACCCAAAAATTATAAAAAAGAAAAAATTTGTTAGGCCGAGATTGGCCCAACCATTTTGGGGCGATATCGACCCACCCTTTTCTGTGGCTAAGCTCGACCCAGTTATCTAGGTCGGCCCAGCCCTTGTATATTTAATATTTATTTATTTATAATAATATATATTATAATATTATATTTTAAAATTAAAAAAATGAAAAATTTTAAAAAAAATTCAAAAATCCTTTCAAAAAATTTGTGATTTTCTCACATATTTTCCATCAATTTTGTATAATATTGGGCTTATATACTTACAATGTAAGATAAAAAATTTTGGTATTAAAATACCCGATTTTCTCTTAAACTTTTCTAATAAAATTTCAAAAATTCAAAAAGAATCTCAGAACTTTTAAATTAATTTCTCTTTTCAAAAATAAAAAAAAAATATTTTGTGTTCATGCATACGTCAAATCCTAAAATTTTCCAAACATATTTTTCATAAAAAAGCAAAAAAAATTGCATCTTGCTCATATTTTTAAAACTCCAAAAATAGATATCGTAACCAGTTTATGATATCTATTAGGATTTGTCCAAAATATCAAAAATCTTTTTTTCAATCTTTTTTTTGGGTGTAAATGTAGACTTTAATATTTGTGATGGTATAAAATTACATGATAAAGTACACTCTAAGGTATTAAAGATACAAGGTGTAAAAAAATACGATGTTAAATTCAAACTTTAGAACATTAAGATTTAACCCGATAAGATAGACTCTCTCATGAAAGGAGATATGTCTTAAACCTTAAAAAAGACTAACAAATAAAAACTCAACCTAAAAACAATCAAACAACAATACAGCTTACCTGAGGTAAGGTGCACTGGGGATGATACGTCTTTCCCTTGCACAATCAGTCTTTTACCCAGACTCTCGCATACCATAGGTTCCTAATGACCATAATACTAGGTGGCGACTCCTGAACCTTAATCATAATTTTATGATTAAATCCAAAAAACACTTCTCAACACACACACACACATCATCATCATCAAGAAGCACGATACGAGTCTCCACCGTCACCGACGACATCACGGCACGACTCCGCGACATTATATATGAGAACATTAATTATTTCCTTTAAGTATTATGGTTTATTATTTTGTTTATTTTCTTATTAGATGAGGAAAAAACATAGTAAAGGAAACAAAAGATTAATCATATTACAACCTAGAAACAACATAGACGACTAGCTTTTCCTTTAGTTTCTAAGATTATTGGATAGCATAGAAGGCTATAAACAAGCCTTGAATAAGTTATGTGATATTTTCTTTTTTTCTTTTCTTCTTACAGCACAACATAGATATTATGAACTTTATTTTATTTTGTTAGTTATATATCTCAAGACTTGTTTGGACTTAATTAAAGTTAAAATACACTAATTTTTTGGGTTAAGACTTGTTAAAAAATATTCTCCAATTCATTTATTATAATATGAAAGTTAAAATGTGTAAAATTAATTATAAATGAATGAATAATTGATATCAAATAATCTTGATAGAGTTGGCAAAAAACCAAAATTCCACCATTAGAGTATCCCACGTAGGATATAAGTTCTTCTTTCCTCTTCAAAGACCCATGTATGAGTGTATTGCATTTGTCCCATATCAAAAATATATAAATTTGTCTTCACATAACCTTTGTCCTACATCAAACTAGAGTTCTCTGTTGGATTTAAATCCAACATTCGTTGACATTGACAGGCCTTGCATCTTTCCAAGAGTCAAGCAACCCCTTCTGTTTGCTTGCATCGCCATCAACAATCTGTCACATGCATCGTTACAATAAATAGCATTTACTTCAAGAAGATTAATCTTTAACTAGGGGTAGAAGTAAAGTACACATTAGAAAACTTGGGAGTTTCGAATCAAAAGTCTCAGCTTCACTTTGTCCGAGCAATCGAACTATTCATGCATATGCATAAGATACAAATGCAAAGAAGTGGAGAGAATTCAGAGAGAAATGGTTGACAAGATTTCTTAGTATCCAAAAGTTTCTGGTCTAACACTGAATTGGGGGGGAATAAGTGGGATTAGCATTCGACTAGTTCAGCTCTAAAGATCTTCCTGAGAAATACAGAAACCTGCCTCAACCTAGACCCTACTTTATGCACATCATTGAACAAATACAACTCAGTTCCCTTTTTTATTTGTTTCTTTTCACGTAATTATTGCCAACGCTAAATTGGACCTTTCCAACTAGACTTATTTTCAGGGAGACGAATTGCTTGCCTTGATAAGTTACTTACTCCTAGAGGGACTACGAGCAAGTACCTACACGTTTGCTTTCGGCCTTCCCATTTGTCTTCCAGTTTGACGAAAGCAACAGCAGCAAGGAAAGCAGCACCAGCCACTTCGTTTTGAAACCCTTGGCCTCCTCTTGCTGCCTCTACCCTGATGTTTTGGGCAAGCCCTCTAGTTTAAAAATCCAGTACGCTACTTGACCTTGAAGAATACTCCATTACCAGCTTTAGAAACATGGATGATTTATCCTCTAACGTGGTGGAGTATCAAACTCTGCAACTCGACCTGCACAAAAGAACAGGTTTCATGAGCATTTTGTAGTGGCTCAATTACACACATAGGATAACCATAGCAGTCCTAAACAATTGTAAGGAGTTCACTAAGAGGGGCAATAGGGACGGTTGAATAACCAAATTACTCCCAAAGATTATGCTGTCAAGTTTGTGAAACCAATGACCTGGAAACTCTAGGATTACAAACGAAATAGAACATGAAAAACAGATAGGATTATGCTGGTTATAACTAGATTCTTAAAAAAAAAAAAAGGTGTTCATAGCTGGAGGTAGTGATTGAAATTGTTGACCATATCAGGGTTCCAAGCCACATTTACCAAGTAACCTCTTGATTCTTCAAACAAAAAAACCCCAAGAAAATTTAACTGGCTCTCAGTCCAGATAAAAATTTAGAGTCACTTCATAGCTCCTCCAAAATGAAATTTTCACTTGATCAAAGATGTTCAAGTTAATTGTCCCATGCTGCTTAGAGTTCAAAATATAATCATACACACGGTCTCTAAGAACCAAAACAAGGTCACTGTCAATGACTGTTGGGATGTGTGGAAATCAGTTTCAAAATCAGTTAGGATCTTAGAGAAGTATTAGTATATATGGTTTAGGAAAGAGAATCTGGTATTAACTATCCAGATTCTCTAGATTATTGCTTTCTAGTTTAGTGCAGGATACTTTCTTATCTAGTATTTATTTCTTGTTTTGAGGGTTAGTAGGTTAGCTTTTATTCCCTATTTATTGTACAAACATACTGCTGGTAAGATTAAGAAAAGAGAAAGACTTCTCTCAAAATTCTTCATGGTATCAGAGTCTACTCCTGAACCCTAATCTACTTCTCTAAGGCATGGCAGCAGCAGGACAAAGCTCTCTCTCTGAGGTGACGTCACACCCAGGAACAACCTCTCATGGTAGCCTTTTAGGAGGCACTAAAAGCACATCACACCAAATCACAGGACACAAACTCAATGGATATAACTATCTTCAATGGTCATCAATGGTCATCATCAGTCATGATGTTTATTTGTGGAAAGGGCAGAGATGACTACCTCACAGGGGATATCATCATACCAGAAAAGAATGATCCCATGTTTCGAACATGGAAGACTGAAAATCATATGGTAATTTCATGGCTGATCAATTCAATGACCAATGAAATTGGCAAAAATTTTCTCCTATATGGAACAGCAAAGGAAATCTGGGAAGCAGCAAGAGAAACCTACTCAAGTTCTGAAAATATATCAGAACTATTTGAGATTGAGGCAGTGTTACATGATCTACGCCGAGGAGAACTTTCTATTACTCAATACTTCAACACTCTCTGCCGTCATTGGCAGCACCTAGATATGTTTGAAATTTACAGCTGGAATTGCCCTGAAGACACAGTCCTATATAGAAGAATTGTTGAGCAGAAAAGAACTTTCAAATTTCTTCTTGGGCTCAACAAGAACCTTGATGAAGTCAGAGGAAGAATAATGGGAACCAAACCTCCCAAATCTCAGAGAAGCATTCTCTGAGGTTAGACGTGAAGAAAGTAGAAAGAAAGTAATGATGGAACCTCACAAATCAGCTCAGATTATGGAAGGATTTGCCCTTGTTGCTCGAGGCTATTCAAACAGCAACTATGACAATCGACAGAGGAAAGGAAGAACTTGGTGTGATCACTGCAACAAACCAGGACATGTCAAGGAAAACTGCTGGAAGATTCATGGCAAACCTGCTGATTGGAAACCATCAAAATCAATAAATGACAAAGACAAACGTGCCAACAATGTTATCTCAGACAACAACCGAGATAAGAACACCATTTTGCCAACAGAAACAAGTCCTTTCAGCAAGGAACAACTTGAGATCTTACAGAAACTCTTCAGTCAAAATTCACTATCTCAACCAAGTATGTCAGCCTCTGGTTCTGGATCTGGACTGTTAGCACAAAAAGGTAAATTTTCAACAACCCTTACTGTTAGCAAGAAACACTCAAGCCCTTGGATCATCGACTCCGGAGCATCAGAACATATGACAGGAGATGCCACTCTTCTTAATGAGTACAATCAGTGCACTAATAATTCTACAGTCTGTATAGCTGATGGGTCTTCCTCCCAAGTTAAAGGAATAGGCTTGAGCAGACTCTCAAGGGACATAATCCTAAACTCTATTCTCCATGTTCCTAACCTAGACTGCAATCTACTCTCAATTAGCAAATTGACTCGTGACTTGAATTGTGTTGCTAAATTCTTTCCTCATTTGTGTATATTTCAGGATTTGGATACGGGGAAGAAGATTAGCAGTGCTAAGATGTGTTCTGGGCTCTATCTACTCAAAAGTGAGATTCCTTTAAGAAGACAAACTCAAACCAGAAGCTATGTATCATGCAAGGGTTAATCAGCTTTAAATTTTCATGTCAATAAAGATAGTGAAGTTCTGTTATGGCACTATCGTCTTGGTCATCCAAACTTCGTGTACCTTGAAAGGCTGTTTCCATCCTTCTTTTCCAATAAAAGTGAAATATGTCAACTCTCTAAACATGTTCGCAGTAGCTATCCCACCATCTCATATAAACCATCACATCCATTTGCAATGATTCATAGTGATGTATGGGGCCCCTCACAAGTGCACAATATAACTGGAACTCGATGGTTTGTCTCCTTTGTTGATGATCACACTAGATTGACTTGGTTATTCCTTATGAAAGAAAAATCTGAAGTCAGCCAAATTTTCCAAAACTTCCATGCCATGATACAAACCCAATTCCAGACTAAAATCCAAATCCTAAAAACTGATAATGCCAAAGAATATTTCAATTCTAGCCTTAATACTTATTGTCTAAGTCAAGGCATTATCCATATAAGCTCTTGTGTTAACACTCCACAACAAAATGGAATGGTTGAAAGGAAGAATAGACATGTTGGAAGTTGCTAGATCCCTTATGCTCTACTCATGTGCCAAAACAATTCTGGGGAGAAGCTGTACTCACAGCAACCTATCTCATCAACAAAATGCCTTCTAGAGTTCTAAACTTCAGAACTCCCAGCCAAGTCCTTCTAAAAGCCTTTCCACACACTAAATTACTCTTTTCCTTAAACCCTAAAGTATTTGGTTGCTCAGTGTTTGTTCAGATACACCATAGAGGAAAAGCCTCTCTCAAGTGCATTTTTATAGGATACTCTCCACACCAAAAGGGTTATAAATGTTATTCTCCTGTTCTCAAAAAGGTCTATACTTCTATGGATGTCACATTTTTTGAACATCAAGCATGCTATCCCAGGTCTGATCTTCAGGGGGCAACCATGAGAGTATCAGAATTGGGATATACAATCTGATCATGTAATTAACTCAGGAGACAACCAACAGAGTCTTGTCCAAAGTCATTTGAGTCCTTACACTACACCTCCAGCCTTAACCCAATCAATCCCAACACCACCAGCCTCAATCCAATCTCCTGACCAGATTCATCCTACACCAAAACAGATCACAAATCAAGAGCTTCTTACCTATTCTAGAAGGAAAAAACTTGGAAAGGAGATAGAGCACACAATACCTCTTGCACATGACCAAGATTCAGAACCAAGTCCAGATTCTGCCCCAATATACTCAGGTATGAAAACTTCTGACTGTGAGAATACTGCCTCTGTTATTGATGATTTAAATATTCCAATTGCTTTAAGAAAGGGTGTTAGATCATGCACAAGTCATCCCATCAGCAAATTTGTTTCATATGAAGGGTTATCACCAACCTATCATGCATTTGTGTCAGCCATTAACAGTACAGATTCCCAAGTCTATTGAAGAAGCTCTCAAAGATTCAGGGTGGAGAAAGGCAGTGAGTGATGAAATCAGTGCCATAAACAAGAATAGAACTTGGGAAATTTCTAAACTTCCACCTGGAAAGAAACCAGTTAGGTGTAAATGGTTATTTACTATCAAACATAAGGCTGATGGAAGTATTGAAAGGTTAAAAGCTCGTCTGGTTGCAAAAGGGTTTACTCAGTCCTATGGAATAGATTATCAAGAAACATTTGCTCCAGTGGCTAAACTTAATACAATCAGAGTGCTTCTGTCCCTAGTAGCTAACCAAGACTGGCCATTACATCAACTAGACATCAAAAATGCTTTCCTTAATGGAGACTTGGTAGAAGAAGTATACATGGAGATTCCTCCAGGACTAGAAACATCCTCCAACGTCAACAGAGTATGCAGACTGAAAAAATCACTATATGGACTCAAGCAATCCCCTCGGGCATGGTTTGACAGATTTACAAAGACATTAGCACAGTATGGATATTCCCAATGCCAAGCATACCACACACTGTATGTAAAAACCTCTCCAGAAAAGGAAATAGCAATCCTAATAGTATATGTGGATGACATCATCTTAACTGGGGATTATGAGGAAGAATTGGTGAGACTGAAGAAACTTTTAGCCAAGGAATTTGAGATCAAAGACCTTGGGTATCTCAAATACTTCCTTGGCATGGAAGTGGCACGGTCAAGGAAAGGTATATATGTTTCTCAACGAAAATATGTCTTGGATCTACTAAAAGAAACAGGAATGCTTGGATGCAAACCTGCAGACACTCTAATGGATTCAACAAAGAAGATAGGAGCAGAAAATGATAGTATACCAGTGGATAGAGAGAGATATCAAAGACTTGTGGGTTGACTCATCTATCTCTCACATACCAGACCTGATATTGGCTTTGCTGTCAGTTTTGTAAGCCAATTCATGAACAACCCGACAGAAGATCATATGGCAGCAGTTAATAGAATCTTGGGGTACCTAAAAATGACTCCTGGTAGAGGCCTTCTATATAAGAAATGTGACAACAGAAATATTGAAATCTACACAGATGCAGACTGGGCAGGAAACATTATAGATAGGAGATCTACTTCTGGATATTGCTCCTATGTTTGGGGAAATCTAGTAACTAGGAGAAGCAAGAAACAACATGTGGTATCTAGAAGCAGTGTAGAATCTGAGCTGAGAGCTCTAGCTCTTGGTATCTGTGAAGGGATGTGGATACAAAGATTACTTAAGGAACTTGGCATGGAATCATTGACACCTATCTAGATGCATTGTGATAATCAAGCAGCCATAAGCATAGCAAAAAATCCAGTTCATCATAACAGGACAAAGCACATTGAAATAGATCGACACTTCATCACAGAAAAGATTGAGAAGAACACTGTTAACCTCATCTACACTCCAACAAAATCTCAGATTGCAAACATCCTCACCAAAGCTCTACCAAGAACTAATTTTGAGGAATTGAGTCACAAGCTGGGCATGTATAACATATACAACCCAGCTTGAGGGGGAGTGTGGAAATCAGTCTCAAAATCAGTTAGGATCTTGGAGAAGTATTAGTATATATGGTTTAGGAAAGAGAATCTGGTATTAACTATCCAGATTCTCTAAATTATTGCTTTCTAGTTTAGTGCAGGATACTTTCCTATCTAGTATTTATTTCTTGTTTTGAGGGTCAGTAGGTTAGCTTCTATTCCCAATTTATTGTAAAAACATACTGCTGGTAAGATTAAGAAAAGAGAAAGACTTCTCTCAAAATTCTTCAGGATGCGATGTGCAATTGTGCACACGGTGCAATCCTTAAACTCTGTCCGGATAATCTTTTGAATGAGATTATCAGTAGCTGTATCAACAGATGCTGTCGCTTCATCAAGCACCAAAATTCTTGCCTGCTTGAGCAAAGCACAACCCAGGGCAACAAGTTGCCGCTGTCCCACACTCCAGTTATCTCCATTTTCTAGAATTGCAGATTATGCATTCCATTACAACCAATCATTTATTTGAGTGCAACAATACACTTTAACAGTCAGGAGGAAGAGGAAAGGAAATTGATACTGCTACATATTCCAATCTGGTGGTACATACCTGGTGAGTCAAGCTTTTGCTCCTTCTGTTGGACTATCTGTCTGAGTTGAGACTTAACAAGGGCCTGTACCAAATAATTGAACTGTTAATTGGGGCAGGCGCATCATCATAAATGTGCATGCAAATAATTTTAAGTTTCAATGTGGTTTATATTTTGGCCTAAAAAAAGCAATATATTGTTCCAGGCTGGAAATCAAGTCATAGTGATTTAAAATGTATCATTCAGCAATAGAATTGCAATTTGGAAAAAGATTCCTTTTGAATTTCAATTCCAACACAAACCTAATAAATTTATAACAACGACAATATTAAGAAAAGATATTTCAAGATCAGTCATAGTTTTATAATTTAGGCACCACTTGGAAATTTCTGCTTAAAGAATGATTAAGGCCCCGTTTGTTAACGTAGTGCACTGCATTAACAAACACACACTAAGATTCTCTTTGTTCTAAGTTTCACAAATCCAGGTCACTGTGTGTTTAGGAACATAAATGCATAACAAATTACTTATGGAAGTAGAGAAAGACCTGCCAAATTTCCTGATCTGAATGCTCTTCAAAGGGATCAAGGTTTCCCCTAATGGTCCCTTCAAATAAGGTAGGATCCTGAGGTATGATACTCAGGCAGCTATGAAGATCATGGAGGCCAATTGAAGAAATATCAATGTTGTCTATAATGATTCTCCCACTAGCTGGTTCAATTAACCGAAATAATGCTTGGATCAGTGTAGATTTACCACTTCCAGTTCGCCCCACAATTCCAATTTTTTTCCCACTAGGAAAAGTACAGGATACCCCATGAAGCACCATAGGAAGATTCTCACCATAACGAACCTTAAGAAATAAAAACAACCAGCACTTCTTGAACCAATTACTATATTAAAAATGAGCCACATACTCCCACTTCCATTGAAAAAAATATGTCAACCATGGAAACAGACTCATAATGATTCATGGTCAAAAAAGAAGAGAAATCAATCCCAGAATGAAGGGATGATGATTCTCCCTTGGGGTATGCTTTAAAAAGAACAGAAAATTTAACAAACCAATAAATCAGACTAGAAATAATATTGAAAAATTTAAAGAGTTCCTCAAGGTGAGGATGCACAAGCGTATTGGAATAACTTAACACAATACCTTTAAATCAATCAAATCAATTGTTCCATTCTCTGGCCACGAGGATAGAGGGCGAGAATCCTCAATAATTAGTGGGCTTCACCAGGTAGTTGGCTATACTGATAGATCCTTTCAATGGAAATAATTTTGTTTACAAGCTTGCAAAAGCTAAGTATCCACCGTGATAAGCGTGCATTTAAATTAAGGCCATATGTCACAGCAAGCCCAGCCATGCCTGTAGAAAACAAGCAAATGTGAATAGTAAAATCATAAATTCACAAATTCCAAATGCTACAAATTATCAGATAGATGAACTGAAGTATATTCTTACTTGGATCAATACTTCCATGAGGAAAGCTAAAAAGTAAAATCATGCAGAATGCAAATACAAAGGTTGAAAGTAATTCCATGCGTAGGCAGAGCCACTCAGTAGCAGAAAGGCTGCGAAAGAATGGACAAGCAAAACAATCAAGAAGATACAGATTCCTTTTCATGAACCTCTTCTCTTGCCCGAAGCCTCTTATTGTGGCCGCTCCAGCAATTGACTCTCCAAAAAGATGGATGATGGGAGATTTCTGGATGCTGACAATACGGACCAGTTCCCTAGATGAGGCCATGTAGTATTTCTGCAATCGGGCATACAAATATTAAGGCATTTTATCGAAAGATTTCAGATTATGAATCGTTAGATTAGCAGTTTAAGTCAAATTACAATATGATTTATGTTCATCATCAACAACCTCAGTCTTCTGTAATTATTGGGTAGAAATTAAATTTCAACAGTGATGGGTGGAACAGCTCAGGTGCAGGGAGAGATGATGGGGTTTCAAGCATTTGAAACATCCAATCAAAAACCTTTTAGTTTCTGCAACCTTATAGATATCAATTTACACAACGAGCATGGCTCTAGTGTGCGCGACTTTCAGTTGAAAAAGGGTAATATGTTTGAAGAGGTTAAGACTACGTTGAGTGAACCTTCAAGGAACAAAGGATTGTTACCATAATGGAAGTCAAAATAAAAAAATAAAAAATAAAAAAAGATTGACAATTAACTCTCAACATCCACCATATGGTTTTTATGCTCTTCTCAAAACAAGGTTCTTGTGAATTCTTAGTGAAACAAATATGAGACCTCTGCAGAGTATATTTGAAGCAATGATATGTCTACTTTCAACCATGACCACACATTGCATATCAGTGATTTCGAGTTGCACAATTCCACAGCATATCCATTCATTTCGCTAATCTTGTCCAACAACCAGCAAAAACATTACTAACTCAGGGAAATCGAATTAATTACCTGCATCCACAAGCAAGCAACAGCCATTGGAACAACAAGCAGCAAAACTTGCCAGGTGACTTTGGTCATTACACCAACAATCCCAACAAGCTGTATGGTTGTGGAAGCAAATCCACCAAGCCTAAAAGGAATATCAAGATCCACTACACTTTGGTCAATTGACACCTGTCAGATTGTGAATGATCAGCATCAAGCAAAGTGAAAGACAGAAGAGAGACAGAGAAGCAAAGAAAAAGAAAATAGTCATCTACCACATGTATATGGAGAGCACGTAGATGACATATATTCCCAGCAAAAACAGATGTACTTACACGATTTAAGATCCGTCCAGCTGGAGTAGAGTCAAAAAAAGACATTGGTGCTCGAAACACACTTGAAAGCATCTTTAAAAACAATTTATGTGCTGCAGCTAGACCAAATGTAGCAACCAGAACAGCCCTGACAAATATAAACCACGAACTCCCAAAAGCAAGGGCCATATAAACACCAAGAAGGACCATAGGACTCACCCTAGGCTGGCCTCCTTCCATTTGGGGATTTGCCCAGGCCATCCACCAACTGCTAGCTATTTGAAGAAATTGAAATAAACTTTGTGCAAGGATTATGAGTGGAATCAATAAGCCTTTATATGCTGCAGCCATAGAGGACAAGTAAATCTTCATGCTGACTCTTCCTCTCACCCTTTCCTCTTCCTGAACAAGCTGCTTTTTCCTTGAACGTTTAGCTTTTTTTTTCTCAGTAATTGCTTTCTGACCTGAAGCCGACGCACTGTCTTGCACTTCTTTCGCCAAACTTTCAACACTACATTCCGACGCATCACATTTTTTATTAAGTATGGCAGACCCATCCAAAGACAAGCTTTCATCTGATGAGTGATTTGGAATATCCATAGCCCCAATTGCTTCATGGTGAGCTGAGACTAAGGTGTTAAAATCAGTTCCTGCTTGCAAAAGATCATCATATTTTCCTGCCTGTATTATGCGGCCTTCCTTGAGAACCTGAGGCAATGATGATAGGCATGACAGATGAATTTTCTTTGGAATAGAGAACAAAGAAAAAGACCAAAGCATCAAATACTCAGTCTCTGATTTACCTTCTTTAAGGCCCCCCCTCCCCCCAAAAAATGTTAAGCGGGGGTCCTACAAAATGAAGCGAAGCACAAACATGATCTAATATTTTTTTGAAATGTGTTGTAACATTTTTAGGCAAATAAATGCTAATATTCTACAAAGCTAAGATGCCTGGTTGTAGATGCTTATAAGCTGAAAAGAAAGAATTAAAAAAAAAAAAAAAAAAACAAAGAGACTTCCAAAAAATTAGTCAAGTTCAAAAGGTGAGATAACTATGCGCCAAGGTTAGAATGTCTATCCAATACTCTAATTAAACACAGCCTAATAATATTTAACCCAAGCTTAAATAAAAATTAAGAAAAAAAAATACATTGATCAAGGCAACAAAAGAGGGGCATAGATAACAAACCAGTTCTTTCATTGCACAAGCATTGCATAGAAGTGAGATACTAAAACAATTCCGTACCAGAATTAAATCGGCAGCAAGCAGAAATTCAATCTGATGAGTCACAAAAACCAGAGTCTTACTTGCTAGTGC